>ENA-OVGE01000010-OVGE01000010.1-human-gut-metagenome-genome-assembly--contig:-NODE-10-length-215442-cov-40.171826_pt1 | contig 215442 bp, 150 predicted proteins | sample MGYA00237769_ERZ505417 | MGnify/ENA primary metagenome ERZ505417 (study PRJEB26158, sample SAMN06016403) | human gut metagenome | biome: human gut; feature: ankylosing spondylitis patient; material... | reverse complement strand
GTCAATTCCTTTGAGTTTCACCGTTGCCGGCGTACTCCCCAGGTGGGATGCTTAACGCTTTCGCTTGGCCCCTGAACCGTAGCGGCCCAAGGGCGGGCATCCATCGTTTACCGCGCGGACTACCAGGGTATCTAATCCTGTTCGATACCCGCGCCTTCGAGCATCAGCGTCAGTGTGCAACTGGCAGGCTGCCTTCGCAATCGGGGTTCTTCGTGATATCTAAGCATTTCACCGCTACACCACGAATTCCGCCTGCCTCGATGCAACTCAAGCACGCCAGTTCGCGCTGCGCTTCCGGGGTTGAGCCCCGGGATTTCACAGCACGCTTGACATGCGGCCTACGCTCCCTTTAAACCCAATGATTCCGGATAACGCCCGGACCTTCCGTATTACCGCGGCTGCTGGCACGGAATTAGCCGGTCCTTATTCGCACGGTACCTGCAAAGCGCCACACGTGGCGCACTTTATCCCCGTGAAAAAGCGGTTTACAACCCATAGGGCCGTCGTCCCGCACGCTACTTGGCTGGTTCAGGCTTCCGCCCATTGACCAATATTCCTCACTGCTGCCTCCCGTAGGAGTCTGGGCCGTGTCTCAGTCCCAGTGTGGGGGGCCTCCCTCTCAGGACCCCTACCGATCGTCGGCCAGGTGGGCCGTTGCCCCGCCTGCTGCCTAATCGGACGCATCCCCATCCGCTGCCGCCGAAGCTTTGGCGCTCTTCTGATGCCATCGAAGCGCCTCATACCGCATTAATCCGCCTTTCGGCGGGCTGTGCCGTGGCAACGGCCAGGTTGGATACGCGTTACTCACCCGTGCGCCGGTCGCCATCGGCGGTTGCAAGCAACCGCCATGATGCCCCTCGACTTGCATGTGTTAAGCCTGTAGCTAGCGTTCATCCTGAGCCAGGATCAAACTCTACATTGTAAATTGACTTTTTATCTTCAACCCAAACGGCCTAAAGGCCACAAGGGTCTGTTCCTTTGCCGGAACGCCTTATCCCATAGCAACGGGCCGCAGGAACCGCGGAACTTGCCGCACGCCTTTGGCCCACATCGGATAGCCTGAATGGCCAAGGGCCAACAGGCAAACCTGAATGCTACTCTCTCCTCGTCTCTGTATCTCAGTTTCTCAAAGAACTCTTTCTTTTGGTGCTCATCAGGTTGTTCCCTGAAAGCGGATGCAAAGGTATGACGTTTTTCGCAATCCACCAAACGATTCTGCAAAAAAGTTTCAAAACAGGATAAATTTTTCTTAATTATTGACAAAACAAGACCCATATTACACAAAAAGGCACTATCTTTGTATGTTGCATACCCGCTGTCAAACCGTAAGCTAACGTTGCTTGGACAATGCCTGCAGCACGACACAGAGAGCCCGTACGCGACAGGCGGCAGAAAAGCTGCGTTGAGGTATGCAACCCATACAATAATATAACAGGAAAAAGCCAGACCAATCATGCGGCGGAGGCACAGCGACAGCAACCAAAGCAAGGCTAAAGCAAAACCCAAAACAACGACTGACTATGGGAACAGAGTATATACTACGGATTTCGGTAGCCGCCATACTTGGCGGAATAATTGGCTTGGAAAGAAACTACCGCGCCAAGGAAGCCGGGTTCAGAACCCACTTCCTTGTTGCATTGGGCAGTTCGCTCTTCATGATAATATCGCAATACGGGCTGGCGTTTGACATGACAGAGGCCAGCGACATATCGTTTGACCCCTCACGCATAGCATCGCAGGTGGTTACGGGCATAGGGTTCATAGGAGCCGGCACAATAATACTACAGAAACATGTGGTGAGAGGGCTCACCACGGCTGCCGGCCTGTGGGTCACCTCGGCCATTGGCCTGGCCTGCGGTTCGGGGATGTATGCCCTGGCCGCAGCCGCGACAGTGTTCGTGCTGATATGCCTCGAGATACTAAGCGTGATACTCGACCGCTTTGGAACAAGGAACATGTCGCTCACATTCACAGCCCCCGACCGGCAAAGCATAAGCCACACCATAGGCAAACTGAAGAAAGACCGGGTGAGAATATACAACTACAGCATAAAAGAACAACATTCGCCGGAGGGAAACAAATATAAAGTGTCGATGGAAATAAAAGTGAAACGAACACAATACGAGAGCAAGATGGCCGAATTTCTGAACGAATATGACGGTGTAAGCATCGAGAGCATTGAGTGAAAGCCACAGGCAGCCATGGCAAGGCGTGCCACCACCGGCAACAAACGGGCAACCACCACACGGCACAGGCAACCGGAAGCAAGAGCCAAAGGCCTCGGAAAACTTTTTACAGGCAGGCGTTTGCCGGGAACCGAACACCCACGCAGGGTCACAGAATGCACCATATTGGCACTTGAAACGGGCAGTATGACAGCGCAAAACGGGCCGTTTCGGAACGCAAAACGGGCCGAGCCGCAACCCTCTGACATACAAACCGTTATGAAACGACGCGGACGTGGCAATAAAAAATTACAATGCCGACACTTACACAACATCCAATCCGAAAAACCGCACAATATGCCAAGAAAACCGACATACACAAAAACATAACCCAGCTGACGGCACATCCGACTGCGGCCACCACAAAACATTCTACTTAATTAGCCGATTTGTTTTGGCGGTATGGCATATTTATGTTATCTTTGCATGAATGAAACCGCGTACGGCAACGCGCAAACAGGCAGGCTGGAAGCCCATTCGCAACACCTGATACATAAGGCCGGCCCTGTCAGGCTGCCACGGCCAAGCAAACCAGACGCCCGCCTTGCATAGGCAAAAGGCAAGCAAGGCCAAGACAGAGACGCGCAACAAGGCAGCCGCGACATACCAACGCCTGGCCCCCAAGGCTAATGCGGCGATGGCAAATAAAGGGCAAGCCCCAGAAGACAACCTGAAACAGACATACAGCAGGACACAACAACAGACAATATATTATGGACATTACAGAGAGATTTTTAAACTACACAAAATTCGACACGCAGTCGGCCGAGGACAGCCAGAGCGTGCCAAGCACCAAAAAGCAACTGGCTTTTGCCGAATACCTGATGAAAGAGCTCAAAGCCGAAGGCCTTGACGACGTGGAGATGGACGACAACGGCTATGTTTACGCCACGCTCAAGTCGAACGTCAAGGGCGAAGTGCCAACAATAGGCTTCATCAGCCACTACGACACAAGCCCCGACTGCAGCGGCAAGGACATCAAGGCCCGCATAGTGAAAAACTACGACGGCAGCGACATCACGCTGTCGGAGGGCATCGTCTCGTCGCCGAAGAAATTCCCCGAACTGCTCAACCATGTAGGCGAAGACCTCATCGTCACCGACGGTCATACCCTGCTCGGGGCCGACGACAAGGCCGGCATAGCCGAGATTGTGCAGGCCATGTGCTACATGCGCGACCACAAGGAGATAAGGCACGGCAACATACGCATTGCGTTCAACCCTGACGAAGAGATAGGCATGGGCGCCCACCACTTCGACGTGGACAAGTTTGGGTGTGAATGGGCCTACACCATGGACGGCGGAGACCTCGGAGAGCTGGAATATGAAAACTTCAACGCCGCCTCGGCCAAGGTGAACATCAAAGGCGTGAGCGTACATCCGGGCTACGCCAAGGGCAAGATGGTCAACGCGGCAAGGCTTGCAGCCGAGTTTGCCTCGATGCTGCCGGCTGACGAGACCCCCGAGACAACCGAGGGCTACCAAGGCTTCTACCACCTGACAGGCATGAATGCCAACATAGAAGGCGCCACACTGTCGTATATAATACGCGACCACGACCGCAAGAAGTTTGAAGACCGCAAGGACTTCATAGAAGACTGCGCCCGCAAGATGAACGAAAAGTACGGTGAAGGCACGTGCGTGGCTGAGGTGAAAGACCAGTATTACAACATGAAGGAGAAGATAGACCCCAACATGCACGTAATAGACATTGTGCTGAAGGCCATGCAGGAATGCGGCGTGCCACCCCGCGTGCAGCCCATCCGTGGCGGCACCGACGGTGCGCAGCTCAGCTTCAAAGGCCTGCCCTGCCCCAACATCTTCGCCGGAGGGGTCAATTTCCACGGCCCTTACGAATTCGTAAGCATACAGGTAATGGAAAAGGCAATGTCCATCATAATCAAGATATGCCAGCTCTCGGCCGAGTATAACGACTGATAAACACCGGCAGCGGCCATGCCTGCGGGGCAGGCCGCTGCCGGACATTATGTGCGCCACAGTGCCCGCAGGGCCATCCCATAAGCCATGGGGCGCTTTGCTGAATGGCTTTCGAGGGCACGGCAAACTTACATGTAGACGTCGAGCACGCCTCCGGCCATTATGTCGGAATGGCGCAAGACATACCGACGGTGAGCCTTGCCATTGAGTCTCATCGCCTTTATCCTGTGGCCATGGCTGCCCTTGCGGTGCACCCTCACCTCGAATGTGCGCCCGGAAGCCAGCCTTATAGCCACTCTGTCGAACAGTGGCGACCCTATTGAATACTCACCCGACACGGGATTGACCGGATAGAAACCCATCGACGAGAACACAAACCATGAAGACATCTCGCCACAATCGTCGTTGCCGGCATATCCCGACGACGAATTGTTGTACAGCTCCGTACATATCTTATGCACAAGGTCTTGCGTCTTTTGCGGTTTGCCTGCATAATTGTAAAGGTAGGCAACGTGGTGGCTCGGCTCATTGCCGTGGACATACTGGCCTATGAAGCCGCTCGCATTGTCGTTCTTTGCCCCGCTGCTCTCGGTAAGTGAGAAAAAGGCGTCGAGCCTGTCGACAAACTTCTTGCGGCCACCGAGCAGCTCTATCAGCGCAGGTACATCATGAGGCACATACCACAGGTACTGCCATGCATTGCCCTCGGTGTAAGGGTTGCCGCCGTTGGCGCCATAGCGCAGAGGGTCGAAAGGCTCAACCCACCTGCCGTCGGACGTTCGCCCACGGAAGAAACCGCTGCCGGCATCATATAGGTTGGCAAAACTACGGCTGCGGATGGCAAAATGCCTGGCCACGCTATCGTTTTCAAGCCTCGACGCCAGCTGCGCCACACACCAGTCGTCGAACGACTGCTCGAGGGTGATGCTAACCGACTGCGACTGCAAATCCTCGGGCATATAACCGTATTCCTCCCAAACATCGAATGGCGAACCGGGATGGACAGTGGTGGCAGACGCCACACAGGCCCTCAGCGCACGCTCGGGGTCGATGCCACCTATGCCCTTGAGCACAGCATCGGCCACTACAGGGATGGCATGGTTGCCTATCATGCAATAATTGTCTTGCCCCCACATCGACCATATCGGCAAATAACCGTAAGAGTCAAAGTGGGCAAGCATGCTGTTTACAAAGGCCGCATCCATCTCGGGGGCAATGATGGTGTAAAGCGGATGGGCCGCCCTGAACGTATCCCACAGCGAGAATGTTGTGTAATACTGCTGCCCGTGGGGCATCTTCTGCGTCGAATAGTCGGTAGAAGTGTATTCGCCGTTGATGTCGCTGATAACGTTTGGCTGAATCATCGTGTGGTACAAGGCAGTATAAAACTTCTGCATCTCTGTGCTGTCGCCCTTCACCTTGATGCGCCCCAGCATGCCATCCCACACCGCGTCGGCCCGGCCTACAAAGCCGTCGAAATCCCATCCGGGCGCCTCGTGCGCCATGTTGGCACGCGCATTGGCCAGGCTTGTGGTCGAAAGCCCTACCTTTACCACGACACAGTCGGCCCCGTCAGGGTCGAAATCCACCCATGCCTTAAGGTTGTTGCCATTGGCCACGGTAGCCTGCCCGTTGTCACGGTCGGCCGAGAGCAAAGAGCACGATGCCATGGGCCGCGACAGCTCGATGTGGAAATACACCCGGCGCAGCTTTGCCCAGCCCGTCATGACACGGTAACCCTCCATGGTCTGCGGCCCGGTGACACGCAGTTGCGACTGTATGATGCGCCTGTCCCAACTGCCTTTGGGCGCCGAGTGGTCGAGGTCTATATATAAACGCTGCCTACACCCTTTAGGATAAGTGTAACGATGTATGCCCGTACGGGCCGTAGCCGTGAGCTCGGCAAGTATTCCCCCGTCTAATTCAAGTGAGTAATATCCCGGCGAGGCCTTCTCCTTAGAGTGGTCAAGGGCCGACCATACGCTGCTGTCGACAGACGGCATGAGCAGCAAGTCAATCAAATCGCATGCCCCTGTTCCGCTCAGCCGAGTATGGCTGAAGCCGCAAGTGTGTGTGTCGTTGTAGTCATACCCCGACGCCTTGTCCCAATCTGGGGCAGCTTGAGTGTCCGGGCTGAGCTGCACCATGCCAAAAGGCACCGTTGCCCCGGGGTAACAGTTGCCCGACAGAGAGTTCTCCACTGCCCCGGTGCCTATGAACGGGTTGACGTAAGCAGTGTATTTGCCGCCATACGCCGACAATGCGACAGCCAAAGACAGCAATGTGGTGATGTGTTTCATTGGTCAATAATCTGAGTTAGAACGGTATTTTCCATAAGAAAGCAGAGGCCAGTCGTCTGTACGGAAAGGGCATGCGGGCAACCCGGCCCCGCTGTACAGCGTCACTTCCGGATTGTCTTGCCATAGATAGCGCACAGCCACAGGCATGCTCACTCCGTCGGCCCATACCTCCACCAGGCCTGCGCCACCGTCGACGATGCGCGCTTCGGCATTGTGCCACACGTGGTCAGGCCCCGCAACGGTGAATCCGGATATGTGCCCACCCCTCTGCACAAGGCCTCCGGCCACATCAGAAAATTCAACCAGCACCCTGCTGTCGCCTATGATATGGTTCATATATCGCGGTCCGGTAAACACACAGTCGTGCCCATATATGTTGGCAAGTGCTATAAGCGATAGCCGCCTTGCCACTTCCTGCTTATTTGGATAGTGTACGTCGTTGCCCAAGCCAACATCGATGGCCGACGCCATGCCCGTGGCCGGCAGTCGGAGCGCCATGTCCTGAGCCTCACGCAACTCGGCCCACAGTGCCTCGACAGGCTCATTGCGCCTCTCGTGGAAGTTGGCCAGCTGCACAAAGTAGAAAGGTAGCCGGTCGGCATGCCATTTTCGGCGCCAGTCGCGTATGAGCATCGTAAACAAATCACGGTACTGCCACCCACGAAGTTCGTTTTGCTCGCCCTGATACCACAACACTCCGCGCATTGCCATAGGCACCAACGGACTAATCATGCCGTTGTAAAGAGCTGCGGGCGAATTGCGCCAAGGCATATAAGCCGCACGGTCTATGCTGTCGCGACAGTCGGGCATCAGGCGTAGAGTCTCGGCAGAAATCCACGATTCGATGTTGCTGCCTCCCCACGTCGCATCAATCACGCCCACAGGCACTCCTTCCTTTGCAGAGATCTCGCGCGCAAAGAAATAGGCAATGGCCGAAAACTCAGGCAGCGTCGACGGCCCGCAGACCTGCCACGTGGGCGAGTTTGTTACCAACCGGGCATAAGGCGCGACCGAAGCAACCTTGTGCACCTGCAGTAAACGAATGCCGGGGTGAACCGAATTGGCAAGTTCTTCGTCGGCATTGAGCACCGATGTCCAGCCTTTCACGGGATATTCCATGTTGGACTGGCCCGAACAAAGCCACACTTCACCGGCCATCACGCCATTAATAACAACCTTCTTGCCGTCGCTGACCGTTATGGAATGAGGGCCACCGGCCTTAGGCGTACGCACAGTTGCCATCCATCTACCGTCTGGTCCGGCCTTGGCCGTAACCACCTTTCCGCTCCATGAACAGCTGACAGTGACCACCTTGCCCGGCTTGGCCGTTCCCCATATCGGGGCGTCGGCATTCTGCTGAATCACCATGTTGTCAGAAAACAGCGGCGACAGCTTTGGCACGGCATGCGCACCGAGGCCAAATGACAGTAACAAAAGTAAAATATGTCTCATCATCATTATGGTATGTATTTGTAAAAAAGAGCCTATCGTAACTCCAAACGCCAGAAACGCAAAACAGCCAAGACCGTTCAGCGCTCTACAACGACATTCCGCCTGATACGAATGTCATCTGACGCCGCTCCGATTTGAATTTCAAACTCACCCGGTTCTACCACTTCCTGCATGTCGGCATTGTAAAACGCCAGTTCGGAAACAGGGAGGGTCAAGGTAAACGTGGCGCTCTTGCCTCTGCCAACCAGTTTCTTTGCGAAAGCCTTGAGCTGCTGCTTAGGGGTTGCAACCGAACTGACCTTGTCGTGAACATACAGCTGAACCACCTCCTTGCCGTCCATTTTGCCCGTATTCCTCACCGTCACCTCAACCTTCAATGTGTCGCCCGACCTCAAGACCGAGTCGCTCATGACACACTTTTCATACTCAAACGTAGTGTAACTCAACCCGGCCCCGAAGTTCCAAAGCGGCTCCGGTTTGTCGAAAACATAATGACCCTTAGGCTCTTCGGGCGAACCGGGCTGGTCGAAAGGTTCCTCCCTGTCGGTCGCATAGTGATTGTAGAAGCACGGTGTGTTGCCTGTTGAACGCGGGAAAGACACATTAATCTTTCCTGAAGGGTTGACACGGCCAAACAAAATGTCGGCCATCGAACGCCCCTGCTGCTCTCCGGCGTACCACTGAACCAACAACGCATCGGCATTTTCCTTCACCCATGGCATGGCCAAAGGCTTGCCGGAAATGAAAACAACTATCATCGGCTTGCCGACAGCGGCAACCGCCTCAAGCAACTGCTGCTGCACACCCGGCAATTCGAGCGAAGACAGGTCGAAGCCCTCACCTGCAGTCGAATACTTTGGCCCACGCCCTAGATACGTACTGCGCGTGCCAATGGCCACAATAGCCACATCACTGTTGCGAACAGCGTCGACCGCTTCACTTATGTGAGTCGTATCGCGGCTCCACCAGTCACAACCCTCGGCGTGATTAATGGCAACCTCGTCGCCCACCAATTCACTTATGCCCTGCAACAGGCCAACCCCTTCGTCCGTGTCAGGGCCCGTCCATGCATAATCGCCATACAGAGCTTGCGAGCTATTGGGGCCTACAACAGCTATAGAACGATATTTCCGTGTGTCAAGAGGCAGTATGCCACCTTTGTTTTCAAGCAGCACAGCACTCTCGTCGGCCACTTCCTTTGCCAAGGCAACCTTGCCGGCATTGCGCACAATGCCTACAACAGAAGCCGTATCGACCGTAGAACCGTCAAACAGTCCGAGCGCAAACTTAACCCTGAGCACACGACGCACTGCCTCATCAATGCACTCGAGAGGTATCTGCCCGTCTTCGACCTGCCGCTCAAGCGTCTCATACGACGAATCGACATTAACGTCGATACCAGCCAGGAGTGCCATCCGCGCAGCCTCCTCACGCGTAGCCACAGCATGGTGGAACGTCATCAGGCGCTCCACCGACCCCCAATCAGAATAAACATATCCGTCGAATCCCAACTCGCCCCGCAATATGTCGGTCATGTAACGGCGCGAGCCCGACACCGGCACTCCGTCGTAAGCACTGTAACAACTCATCACTGCCATGGGAGAAGTCTCACGTATCACCCGCCTGAAAGGATAGAGATAGAGGTTGTACAAATCGCGTTCTCCACCAGCGACCGACGCACAATTAAGGCCTCCCGACGGGCTCCCGTGGGCCACGAAGTGCTTCGGCATGCAGGCAATGCCACGGCTTTGGTAGCCTTTGACGAAAGCAATGCCCATCTCGGCAATAAGGAACGGGTCTTCACCATAAGTTTCTTCGATACGGCCCCATCGCAGTTCGCGTGCAATGTCAAGCACTGGCGACAGCACCTGCCTTATGCCGATGGCAGACGCCTCCTCGCCCGCAGCGGCGGTCATGCGTTCAACCAAGCCTGGATTGAACGTGCTTCCCTGTGCCAAGGCATGCGGGAACAGCGTGCATCCGTTCTGCACTATACCTTGAATGCCTTCCGCACAAGCAAGCACCGGTATGCCCAACCTGGTGTGTGACCGCATGTATTCATGCAACTTGGCATACATCACAGCGCAGTCGTAGGCCGACATTCCCATCTCATGTGTTGTTCCATAACTCTGCCCAGAGAAGATTCCGTCAATTTGGTCTGCCTTCCCCGAGGCTCGGTTCTGCAACTGCAACACTTTCTCATGAAGCGTCATGCGCCCCAATAGATCGTCCACCCTTTGATCAACAGGTGCAGACTTGTCCTTGTACAAAGGTTCGGCTTGTCGGGCTGAGGCACCGACAGCGATGGCACCAGCGGCAAGGAACATCACCAGCAACCTAACATTAAAATATCGTTCCATCTGTTTTCTGATATCATGACACATGTAAAGCACGACAATAAGCCTGTCATTTGAACACTTTCCTGACGCAGTTGCCCTGCTTCAAGACATACAAGCGCCTTGCACCCTGTGTCGGGCTGCCGACCGCAGAGTCGGGTATTCGCCGTCCGAGAAGGTCGAAGGCCGTGGCCCCGCCTTCGACCGACGGCCTTGAAAGCTCGACTATTCCGTCTGGATGACCTTTCTTTTCAATTCGGTAAATACGCGCATCGCACACAGGCACATTGTAACTGATGCCTTCCTGCGACGGATGCAGGACCTCGCCAGTCCACAGTTCCTTGACCTCACCAACGTCTGAAGGGTCTACGCCAATGTCGGCAAAGCTAACAATGCCTATGTTTGGCACCAGTATCTGGTAATTGAAAACAGCCAGGTAAACGTATTGCTCGTTTTCGTATGTCATGAGCGATTCCGCCCCGACAGCCGTCGAGGCATTGCCATACACAGGCCGGAACGACTTGCAAGTACGTGGAATTGCATTGATGTCTTCGTTTGTAAGAAGCTTAAGGGCACGTTCTCTCGACGTCTGATAATAGTTCGGCCGCTCTTTTCCGCTGCCATCGTGCAGCGTTACGTTCGGACTGAAGTTGTCGCCGGTGAGAAACGCGCCAACGATAGCGCCCGACGTGATGCGCGCACGGTTGGCATTCTCGCCTTGGATGCCGCCGGCCTCCTGACGCAATGCCATGACCATGTGGTCAGGGTCGTTGGCCACGTAAAGCTGATTGACCCACCACCCGTACGAAGCGTTGTTCATCACATACTTGGTCTGGTCGATTGTTCCCCACGCGTCGCACGAAATGCGCCGCCCGTGGGCATATTGGTATGGGAACACCGGCGATATGCTAAGGTCGATATATATTCCGTCGCCAGCCTGCTTGAGCAAGAAAGCCATGCCTTCGTTGTATGCCTGCACCCCCGTGTGGCAATCTTTGTTGTACCACGAATCGGCCTCGATAGCGCCGTTCGACATGAAATCGCACTTAAGATACTCTATGCCCCACTGCTTGAACTTCATCATGTCGCTGACGATGAACTGCTTTGTACCTACATGGGTGGGGTCGAGACAGTATGCCCCGTCCACAACCTTAAACCGGCCATGCACTTTCAGGGCAATGTCACGGAAGCGGTACTTGTTGTTTGTGCCCGGCACGTAACTGTTCAAGTCGCCAAACCGACAGAACGAACCGTAATAAAGCCCGGGTATCATATTGTTTTGCTTGCAGTAATCAACGAACTGCCGCACTTGGTCTACAGTCAGATTGTCGTTCCACCATGCGTCGAGGCTCATCACGACCTTGCCTTGCCTGTCGTGGAAACCACGGCTTACGAGATTGTCGCGTATGAAGTCGGCACAGTCGATGACCCCTTGGTATGATATGTCGGTAGACTGCACGCCCCACGAACTCCAGCCGTAAGGGGCGCCACCGGCCCACTCGCGCTTTGGCGCCACCATGGTGCAAGCCTTTCCAAACGCCTCCATGCCGTCACGCCAGTCGTCAAACCAACCCACGACAAAGCGCGCCGAGCTCACCGTGTCGGCTACTATCGTGCCATGGGGCATCACCCCTTGCTCGCTCAATATAGAGTCGTGGGTATGCTCGTCGGTATATCCGGAAATAAGGGCAAAGCCGTTTACCTTGTCATAATCGGAACACTGCACGTGGACGGCGCTCTTCCACAGGTCGTGGTCTACAGCCCCGGCCACCAGGCCCTCGCGCGTATCGGCATTGTAGATGGCCGTGACGGAATAAGAGTTTGTCTCGCCCAGCAACGGGTTTGAACCGTAACGTATGAACCCATCGTTGTCCCATGGGACAAAAAGCACACGGTTTTGCCGTCCGGAAGGCATGAAGCCAGCCGTATCGCAACTCTTCATCGGCACGGCATAGTTGCTCTCAATGGTTCCGTTGCCAGTCACTTCCAACGATGTGACGAAGTATGGCAGCCCGTCGTAGAACGCGAATGTCTGAACGAGCTCCGTTCCCGACGGCATGGTGTAAGTAATCCTGTAGCAGCTGCCCTCCCCGAAGCAGTCGTCCACACCGTAGCGCCCGAAGCCAACGGTCGACGCTTCATACGAGCGCACAGTGTCTGCCCCGACCTTGGCTTCTGCATATACGCCGTCGAAGATGGGGCGCCCTGAATAGCCCACGGACAGCCTCTTGGTAGCCTCGTTGTATTTTATCGCCCAGTTTCCGCCAGTAAAATCTGCCGCCTCGGCGCACGCCACCCAAAGGCAACAGGCTGCTATAGATAAACGTCTTTTCATATTTTCTTGAATCTAAACACTTTAACATCCTTTCCAGGCACCTCAACCACATCGTCGATGCCAACCTTGGCGTGGCTCCACAGTTCCTCGACGTCATAACCGGCGCCACGGTCGAGCTGCATCAGGCCGCGGTCGAAGCGGTACACCCGCTTGTCGTCGCCGTAATTGAACACGGCAAGATACACATCGCCATTGTCCTCATGTCTCACAAACACACTTTCCGACTGCTCGTTGTCGCCCACCAGCGGCCTGAAAGAACGCCCTGTTGCCATACGGTTGATGTCGGCGTTGGTAAGCAGCCGGCGCGCACGCGATATGGCCATGCTGTCGGCCGAGAAGTCGTCGCCCATAATAAACAGGCCCGTGATGGCGCTCGATGTGATGCGGGCACGGTTCTCGCCCTCGGTGGCATCGCGCAGCACCACATGGTCGGCGTCGTTATATTGATAAACGCGGTCAATCCACCAACCGTACGAAAGGGCATTCATCGTATACTCAGTGTCCTTGATCTTGTTCCACGCATCGCAGGCTATGCGGCGGCTTTGGGCATACTGCGCGGGGAATATCGGCGAGATGCTCAGGTTGAGATACATGTCTGAGAAAATGCTGTCGAGCAGATGCATGCCGTAGTTGTAGGCTTCCGTGCCGGTGGTTATGCTCCGGTCGTACCACCTGTCGGCCTCCATGCGCCCGTGGGTCATGAAGTCCATCTTGACATATTCATACCCGCACCTCTTGAACAGTTCGTGAGTCTGCTCCATCATGGCGCGGACGGCGGGGTGAGTGGGGTCGATGGCGTAGGCCCCGTCGAGCTCCTGGGGCTGTCCGTTGGCATAGATGTACAGGTCTTTATACTTATACTGCTCCACCCCCGGCACCTGGCCCTCGGGGTTCTTGCCCCAGTCTGTGAACGGAGTCCAATAGATGCACGGCACCTGGTTGTTGCGCCTGCAACGGTCGGCGAAGTCTTTCAGTTCCTCTTCAGAGAAACTGTTCCATCCAGAGTCGAGCCCTATGTACAGCACACCGTCGGCGTTTGTGAACGAACGGTTCTGCAGTTCCTCGGCAAAGAAGTCGGATATGCGCGTCGAGTTGGCGTGATTCACCTTGAAGGCCAGGGCGCCCCACGAGTTCCATCCCACAGGCATCGACTTGTCCCACTTGCGCGGGTGAGCCACAACGGCATTGGCCGAGGCAAACCGCTCCATGCCCTCGCGCCAATCGCTGTATACACCTATCATCATGCGCGCCGACGTTACAGAGCGCCCGCTCAGCCTGCCATGCGGCAGCCGGTCGCGCGTCAGTGCGTCGGCCACGCCGCTGTAGGCCCTCAACGTCTTAGCGCTGTTGGTCATGTCTACGGCATTTTTCCATCTGTCATGGTCGATGGCGCCTATCACTATGCCCCTGCGGCTGCCGGCGTCATAGATGGATGTCACCTCATACGAGCGCATGGTGTCGGCCGAGAGCGGCCGTGAGGCGAAGCGTATCCAGGCATCGTTGTCGAAGGGGATGAAGAGCATGCGCCTGCCTTCGCCGCATATCAGCGAGTCGGTGCGCTCCATCACCACCGGAGCCATGTAGTTGGTGCTTACCCCACTGTCGGAAGCCACGCTGATGTCGGTGAGCAAATAGTCGTCATAAAGATAGAAAGTCTGCGTCAGCACGGGCAGAGCGGGGTCGGTGTAGGTTATCGTCCACTTCTTGCCTTTGCCAAAACCGTCTTTTATCCGCTCTTCTTTGAAAGAGTGCTTGCCGTAGGCCTGGGTGTTGACCAGGCGGTCGCCCAGTTTGTACTCTGCCGTCATTCCACGCACCACCCAAGTGTTGCCATGGCGGATGTCGACGCCTTTGTCGAAGGCGAGCTTCCAGTCTTCTTCTGTCACATTGGCTCCCCTGCCACAGCCTGTCAAGGCCATGGACGCCAACAGCGCAATCGTTGATATTCTTATCACATTCATTCTGAAATAGATGTTTTAGTGGTTTTGCACACAAAGTTAAGAAAAACGCCATGCAATCACGGTGAACATACGTACCATTATATATAAACTTTGTCGAAATAAAACCCCATTTTTACGTATTTTGCACTACTTGAAACAAATGCCACCGGCTGCAGCGGCCGCCGTGGCCGCTGCAGCCCACACGCCCACTGCCTGCCGTAACGGTTGCCCGCGGCGCACACAGCGAAAAGGCCTGGGACAGAGCGGCTTGCAAAACGGCCGACATCGCAATGCGAAACGGCCCGTATTGTGATGCAAAACGGCCTGTCCGGCCTTGCCGTCCGGGCCGTTCTGCTTTCCTGACAAACCACGGTGCCCATACGGTTGCCACGCGCCGCCACAGCCATGCCGCGGCCATGTGGGGCCAGCGGGCACTTTTGCCATAAGTGGGGCGACAGCCAGACACTACGGCCAGACGCAAAGCGGCAGCGCGCAACCCTCACAACCCATGGCGTCGGGTATGCCGCTGCCGCCCTGCAGGCCGTGGCCGGGACACGCCCGAGCCCCGGAAACGACAGGGCCCGGCGTGAGCAGTAACGTCAGTCTTTCTTTTGTGCAAACTCTTTGGGAGTCATGCCAAACTGTTTCTGGAACAACTTGATGAAATACGACGGCGAGTTGATGCCCACCATCTCGCACACTTCGTTGGCCCTGTATCCTTTCTCGCGGATAAGCTCGGCAGCTTTCTTCAGGCGTATGAGCCTGATGAAGTCTATCGGTGTCATGTCGCTCACCTCCTTGATTTTCCTGTGCAGCGAGCTGCGGCTGATGCACATTTCCGACGCCAGCTGCTCTACATTAAACTCAGGCGAGCGTATGTTCTTCGTTATTAGCTCCGTTATCCTGCTAATAAACTGCTCATCTACCTTGCTTATACCCGACGACTGCACCGGCAAGTATGGCTTCTTGACAAAGCTCTCGCGCTCGCGCTTGCGGTTGAGCAGCAGCGTCTCCACCTGCGTGAGCAGGTGAACAAACGAGAAAGGCTTTTCGATGTAAGCGTCGGCACCGGCCCGCAAGCCATCCAGGCGGTTGTCGAGCGTCTGCTTGGCGGTGAGCATCACCACCGGGATGTGGCTCGTCTCGATGTCTTCCTTGAGCCTGCGGCACATCTCAAGCCCGTCCATCTCGGGCATCATCACGTCGCTCACAACCAGGTCTACGTGCTCGCGGTGGGCCTTGGCCAAGCCCTGCACTCCGTTCTTTGCCGTCAACACGCTGTAATGGGGCGCCAAACCGTCGGCTATCATCCCCATCACCTCTTCGCTGTCTTCAACAACCAGTATGGTATAACCCTTGGTGCTGCCAGGCGACACATGCGTCTCTTCGGCGTAGTTCTCCAGCGACGGGTCGGCAGACATCTGCGGCTGCGGGGCCTCGCCGTCGATGTCTATCACGTGGTCTTGCCTTAGCGGCAGTACCAGCACAAACTCGTTGTACTCCGACGCGGTGTCGAGCTCGAGCGTGCCGTTGTGCATCTCGGCCAGCGAGCGTGCCATAGGCAGGCCCAGGCCCGAGCCCGACTGGGTGTGGGTGGTGTCAAGTTGTGTGAATGGCTTGAATATCTCACCGGCCTTATCGGCAGGTATCTTCTGCCCGTCGTTGACCACACGCACCGTCAGCCTGTCGCCGCTGGCAGCGACGGTTACCTGAATAAACGTCTCCGAGTATTTCCTGGCGTTGTTGAGCAGGTTGCTCAATATCTTGGTCACGGCCTCGCGGTCGGCCTGCAGCACTATCCCGTCGTCCTTGATGTCAAGGCTTATGGTTTTGTGCATGCGGTTTATGGTCGGCTCGAAGCGCTCTACAATGCCCGTCACCAGCTCGCCCAGGTTGATGTTGGTGAAGTTTGGCGTTATGCCGTTAGAGTTTACCTTGCGGAAGTCGAGCAACTGGTTGATCAGGTTAAGCAGCCTCTTTGTGTTCTTCTCTATCGCCCCGATGTTCTTCTGCACCACCGGGTTGTCCACATGCTGCTCCGCAATGTTCTCAACCGAGCCATTGATGAGCGTGAGCGGTGTCCTGATTTCGTGCGTAATGTTGGTGAAGAAGTTGATTTTCGACTGAAGCAGCTCCTTCTCTTTCTCCTCGATGAAACGCGCCGTGCGCTCTTTCTCCTTGGCCTTCTGCCTGTTCTGCATAAACCTGTAGACCAGCAGCGCCGCCACCACGGCCATAATGAAGTAAACTATCTTCATCGGCAGCGACGAATACCACGGATGGGCCACGTCTATCACAAGCTCTGTGACAGGCCCTCCGCCTACCATGCGCACCCTGAACGTGTATTTTCCGGGCGACAGGCGCGAGAACCCAATGTCCGACTTGTCGTGAACGGGTATCCAATCCTTGTCGATGCCGCTCAGCTGATATTCGTAGTTGGTGCTCTCGACGCCCGAATAGTTGAGAGACGACACGCTTAGCTGTATGTTTGAAAAGTCGTATGGCAGGTGTATCTCGCCCGCCTCGATGATATTTACGCGCAATACTCCGCCCTGTTCCGGGAAGACATCCTTGCCGTCAACCCTGAGGTTGGTTATCAGCACGCGGTCAAGGCTGTCCTTGCCGGCCAGCTGCGGATTGAAGGCAATGAGCCCGTTGGTGCCTCCGACATAGAAAGTGCCGTCGTGTCCGGCCACTGCCGACTTATAGTTATACTGGTTTCCGGGCAGCCCGTTGTTGTTGTAGTACACCGTTATGCGCCCTGTGCGCGGGTCACGACACACCAGCCCGTTGTTTGTGCCGAACCAAATACGATGCAAAGAGTCCTCGAGCACCTTGTAGGTCACGTCGTCGGGCAACCCGTCGTCCTTGCCGATTGTAGTAAACGCGCCTTTCGCGGGGTCGTACGACACAAGCCCGCCACGGTCGGTTCCAAACCACAGGCAGCCACAATGGTCGATAGATATGCTCGAAACGTCGTTCGACTTTATTTCGCCCGTCTTCACCTGGAACTGCTTCTGCCGCCACGACTTGGCCTCGAGCCTGAAAATGCCACTGCCAATGGTCGCCACCCATATATTGCCGAGCCTGTCTTGCGATATGTCTTGCACGAAAATGTCGGGCAACACGGTCACTTTGTTGAAGCGCATACCGGCACTCTTGATGTAAAGGCCGGCTCCGGTGCCCAGCCACACGTTGCCCTCGCGGTCTTTGAACAAAGCGTACACGGAGCCTTCGCTATGCAAACCGAGGTCTTTCGGCGAGTAGTGCATGATGTCGTGTGTGCTCACGCTGATTATGTCAAGGCCATTCTTAAACAGTCCCGACCACACCATGTCGCCGTCGACCATAAGCGCCAGGCGGTTGGTGCCACCCTTGTAATGAGGCGTGTTAAGCGTAATGAAATCCTGGGTGGTAGGCCTGAATATGTTGATTTTGCCCTCTTCGGTGGCAATCCATATATGCCCGTTGGCGTCGCATTGCATTTCGCGGATATGCTTGTTGCTCAAAGAGTTGGCCCGAGCCAGCGGCACGTAACTGTAGAAGTGCAGTCCCGCCCGCGGCATATAGTCGACACCGCTCTGCATGGTGCCTATCCACAGACCGCCGTCACGGTCGCGGTAAAGTTCGCATATCATGTTGTCAGACAGACAGTTGGGCGACAGGCCGTTCTCATGTATGCGCTGCTCCGTACGTTTCTTTTCGTTCACGATATAAAGTCCGTCCTGAGTAGCGACGAAAATGTTGTCTCCATCAACGTTGAGTGCCCTGATTATCTTGTAGTGAACGTTCGGGGCGTCGACCACAGCTATCTCTTTTGTCTTGGGATTAAACTTTTTCAACTGCCCCATGTGCTCACCCAACAGCATCCACTCGCCATAGTTCACCATCGTATATATGTGCTGTCCGGCCAGGCTTCCCAACACCCTGCGCACGTGGCCCGTATGTTCGTCGAGCAGGAAGACGCCCTGCCCGGCTGTGCCAATCCACACCTCGCCGTCCGGACGCAGGCAGAAGCACTGCGGGTTATACGATCCGTCGTCGGAGGAACCGCGGGTGGTGTAACGCCTCAGCGTCTCCGTCGACGGGTCATAACGGAACACCCCCTCCTCCGGCGAGGCTATCCAGATGCGCCCTTCCCTATCGGCCTCTATCTGGGCAATCCAGTTTCTCACCTGCTTACCGTCTTGGGAGACGACGTCCAACGACGAAAACGTCTCGCTTGTGAAGTCAAACAGGAACACACCCTTGTCTGTTCCTACCCACAGGCGCCTGCGGTCGTCTTCAAACAAAGCCGACACGTTGTGGTTGCCGCGCCCGGTCTTCAAGTCGTCGACATCGTAATGGCGCAACGAACGGCCGTCATATCGGTTGAGACCGTTCTTTGTTCCAAGCCATATCAGCCCCCAATGGTCTTGCACAATGGCTTTAACACTGTTTTCCGACAGCCCGTCGCGACTGTCCAAATGAGTGAAATAATATAATAGATTAGCGTCTATTGCAGCCACTTCCGTACGCTGGAATAAAAGCATCGACAATGCCCAAACAAGGCAAAACGCCGTTCTGAATCTCTTCATTTCTATCGGTAGATAATTATTGGTGGCGTAAAGGTACTAAAAAAATATTGAATTTGACAAAATATAGACATTATTTTCATCTGCAACGGCTGCAGCCATGCAAACTCATGCAAACAGCAATTAGCATTAAAACAAACCGTTCAGGACATTATTTTGATAATCCGAACCCCAACAGACAACTTCAATCACTTGCATCTATCCATGTTTTACTGCTCCAGACAGGTGCATCCCAATGAAACTTTTCATTACATTTGCAATCCATCGAGGCAACGCAGTGAACCCGACGTACGCCATCTGTGCAGGAGCTACCAATGCCACGCCTCGGCACCGGGCGGCCAACAGCACAAACATGAAACCGTTTCTGCAAATGGAAAACCACCTGCAGAAACAGTTTCCATTGCCTTGCCACAACATGAAACCACATCAGCGGACTCGTGGTTTGCTGTCAAGCCAGATGTCAAGCTGCCCTCCACTAACAAACTCGGCATGCGTTATGGCCGGCCGCTGCCGCCCCACTCCATTGAGACTGATGCGCCTTATGTAACAATTGTCGGCGCCATTGTTATGCGTGAAAATGCGGAACTCACGACCACTGCAATAATCCGGGTGCAGCTTGATGGTAATCTTGTCGAATATCGGGGCTGTGACATCATAGTAAGAATGGCATCCCGACCCGCCGTCGATGGCAAACAGACCTATCGACATAAGCGCCGACAAACTGGACATCTGGCCCTGGTCCTCATCGTTGCCGCCGTAACCTTTGTCGGGAGTCACCCCTCCGTAGGTCTGGCGCCGCACCCTTCTAACCCAATATTGGGTCAGGTCGGGCCGCCCGGCATGGGCGAATACATGTGCGTTGCTAAGCCCCGGCTGGTTGGAATAGTTGACATAGCCATTGCCATAGCCTGAAACGAAGTCATCCTTAACCGACTGCCGGAACGCAAAGTCGAGGCGGCTGCACAGCGAGTCGTTGCCTCCCATCAGTTCGGCAAGTCCCTTTATGTCGTGCGAAAGGCCGAACGTAGCCTGCCACGCGTTGGCTTCCTCGTAGCCCCAACTGTCCATCGGGTCTGTATGCAGCCACCCTCCTTCGCGAGTTCGCGGCAACACAAGCCCCAGCTGCCTGTTGAAAGAGGCCTTCCATCCGGCCGAACGACGGTAATACCGCTGCGCGATGTCACGGCGTTGCAGCCTCGACGCCATCTCTGCCAGCGCCCAATCCTCAAACGACCACTGTATGGTCAGCCCTGCCGCATTGGGCACATAGCCGTGCTGTTCGTAGAAGCGCAGGTCGTCGTCCTGGCCGTATGCGAGCATACCTCCGGGCTCGTAGTTGCGCACTATCTCGCGCAAGGCAACCTCGGGAGAGAACTTCCGGCAGATGCCACGCTGGTATGCGCTGGTTATAAGCGACGTGGCTGGGCATCCGCTCATGATAAACGAATAGCCCCCCGCACACGGCCCGCGCGCCAAAAGCCCCCCGTTGAGCGAGTATTGCAGGAACGATGCGGCGAAATCATCAAGCACATCGGGATATGCAAGCCCCCAGATGATGTTAAGGTTCCACTGCGACAACCACAGGGCATCGCTGTTGTACATGTGGAAAGGGCCGTCAAGGTGGCGCACAACGAGGCGTGCATCCCTGACGTGCTTGCCATCCGGCCGTCCGCCACGCGTGTAGTCAGGGTAGTCGCCACTCGTGTCGTCGAGCTTGTGGCGTCCCAACAGCGTGTGCCACAGGTCGGTATAAAACTTCACGCGGTCTGCCTCCGTGCCACCGCTGACGTCGATACGCCCCAGCATGTCGTTCCATTCGCGTTGTGAGGCGGCACGGGTGGCGTCGAAGTCAAAGCCTTCAATCTCGCCGAGGTTGCGTTCGGCGTTGTCCAGGCCGGTATAGCTGACGGCCATCTTTAGCAACAACTGCTCGCCGGCCTCCACCTTATAGCACGCAGAGACGCCGGCAACGGGCGCATCGCTGTAGCTCATGCCTTCATTGCGGGGCGTGGCCTTGGTGGCTGCCACGAGGCTGTCGGCCATTGCCCCGAATGGTCTCAGAGCATCGAACGGACGGCTGAACTCTGCAGCAAAGAACATCCTGACAACGTCGGGGCCGCCCCAGAGCCTGCCGGTAGTGTCGAAATAGCCCGCTATGCGACTGCCCTCAACCTTTGTCACATGCGCATTGACCATGGTCGACGTGCCGACATAGCCTCCCAGGTTGAGCAGAATGGCCGCATCATCGGCCTCGGTGAATGTCATGCGGTAAAGAGAAGCACGGTCGGTGTTGGTCTGCTCTACCCACACGTTGTACCTGTCGAGAAACAGCCTGTGGTAAGCCGGTTGCACAATCTCACCGTCGTGGCTGAAAGCCGACTTCCATGCCGACTCGCCGGCACCGGCGTCTACGCTCCCTGTTGTAGGCATGAGACATAGGCCGGAGAGCATCCAAGCATGCACTTGCGGGAAGCCCAGCACCACATTGTCATTGTAATTGTAGCCTCCGCCGCCCTGGTTTTTGTTGCGGGTGAGCGGTGCTGCAGATATCATGCCGAACGGCTGAGAGCCCGTGGCGAAGAAAAAGTAACGCCCGCGTGTGGTCTCTATGTACGGGTCGACGGCCGTCAAGCAATCCGAAGGCGGGCCATAGACTTCAATCTCAGACAGCCCGAGGTTGCTGCCGTTGCCGTCGGTGACCTCGAAACGAAGGCTCCTGGTGCGCTTCGCCGGAAACTCTACCACACAGGGAGCGCCATTGTCTGGTATGGCACGCACCAGGACACGGCTTCCATCGTCGAACACCAGCTCGCCTCCGGCAGTGTGCGACTGCTCGCCGGGTATGTCGTAAAGCAACACCTTGCTTACTACCACGCTCTCATCCCAGTCGAGTTGAATCCAAGGATAGTCGATGACGCCCCAGAAAGTGACGGTGCTGGCCGACACCCAAGCCCCGCTGCCATTGACACGTATGCGCCCGTCGATGGCGTTTGACGCCGGTTCCTTCTCCGACGAAGCCGTGGCATGGGCCCTAACACCTATGTTATAGGTCGTGGCACGGCCGCCGGCAACAGCAAGCCACGCCAAACCCAACAAACATACAAGCCGTGCCACACGCCCCGCACGCGGCACAATACAGAGCAATGCCATGGCCGCCACATTTGAAAAGCGTTCAATCTTCATAGCCATCACCCAATGTTGTTATCTCCAATTCATGGCTGAAAGTGGCCAAGTCTTTGGAAGTGGTGACGTGAACAGTGCGCTTCTGCCCTGGCAGCAAGTCGAAATAGTTGTCAGAGAAGAAGTTGTCGATGCCCTTTATCTTCATGAACACCGCCCTGGCGAATATGTCCGAGCGCAGCGTCACGTCGTAGCCGTCGGCAGAGGCCACTATACCGGTTTCTATCTTCGGCTTCCTGTAAGCCATGTCTTTCTGCCTCAACGGGTAAGCAATGTTGTAATACGTCTTTCCCCCGGTATTGAATGTTATGTAAAAGAACACATTCGCCGGGTTCTCGCCACCCAACATGTCGGCCACGCGGACAGTTCCGGCATCGACGGCGCAGTTTTTGGGAAGGCTCACTTTCTCGGTCTTCTCCCACACCACGTCACCGTCGATGGTTACGGCCTGCACCCTAAGGATGCCGTTGGCGGCCGAACGGCGGTCGTTGACGAGTTTCACCTCAAGCACCTTGCGCCCAATGGCCACGTCGGACGAAGACTTCACGCCGGTGTCTTCCTGTCCGGGCAGTGCAGCCACCTGCCTGTTGCCGTGCGCCTTGGCGTCGTCGGCCTTGACACGCGGCGACACCAGTATGTCGTCGTAAGCCTTTTTGGTGACATAATGCAACGCTTTCCACCGCCCGTAATAGTCGCGGCTGCTCCACGAGGCCACCGGCCAGCAGTCGTTGAGCTGCCATACGAGCCCTCCCATGCAGTATGGCCGGTCGCGGCGGAAAGCCTCCATGCCCATCTTCACGGCGTCGGCCTGCAGCACCTGGCTCACATAAAGAAACGCCTTGAAGTCGTCGGGCACCCTATAGTCGCGCCTCATGTACTCCTCAATGCGGTGGTTGGCATACGTGCCGGCCTTCTGGTGGGCCATCATCACCTCCGAATAGATGTCGTGGTCGCGCGGGTCGGGATTGAACTTCAGCACCGACTCATATTCAGGGAACGACTGGAAGCCGTATTCCGACTGAAACCTGACATGGTGGTCGAAGTATGCCTCGATGGGGTCTCCGCCATGCCACACGCCCCAATAGTGGTCGTCGCCGTTCACTCCGTCGGATGGTGTATCCTCAAACGCCCATGGCGACGACGGCCTGTAGGCCGTTCCGCCCCCGTATTGGCTCACCACCTCGGGCAGGACCTCGTAGAATATGCTGCGCTGCATCTTCCACACTCGTTCGCCCTGGCCCATCTCGTCGAAGTAGCGCTTCTTGCCTCCCCATCCAAACCACACATCCTGCTCCTCGTTGTTGCCCGCGTAGACGGCTATGCAGGCATGGTTGCGCAGCCGCCTCACGTTGTCGATGGCCTCTTGCCTTATGGTTGCAAGGAAGGCTGAGTCGACCTCGTATGTCTGGCAGGCAAACATAAAGTCCTGCCAAACCAGTATACCCATCTCGTCGCAGTAGTTGTAGAAGGCGTCGTCTTCGTAAATCCCGCCTCCCCAGACGCGTATCATGTTCATGTTGACGTCGGCGGCGTCTTTCACCACCCGCCGGTAGATGCTGTCATTGAGCCTCGACAGGAAGTTGTCGTTGGGCACCATGTTTGAGCCCTTGGCATATAGCGGCTCGCCGTTGAGCTCGAAATACAGGTTGTGGCCGTGCTCGTCTTTGTCGTTGTGCAGCTTCAGCGAGCGTATTCCAAGCCTTGTGGCCACGGTGTCTCGGCATCCCGCGTCGAGCGTTGCCACCATTTTGGTGAGGTATGGCTCCCCGAGCCCGTTGGTCCACCACAGGCGCGGGCGGTTGACAGTATAGTCGAGAGCAACCTTGTTGATGCCTTTCGACAGCGACACCGTACGGCCGGCCACCCGCCTGCCGTCGGCGCAGATGGCCACTTCGGCCCTTTCGACGGGGCGGTCGGCCTCAACCTCGACCACGGTGCGCAGCTTTGCGCGGGCCTTGGTAACATCTTTCTGTATGTACCACACGTCGGCAATGCGCGCATCGCTCCAAGTCTCGAGCACAACAGGCCGCCAAATGCCGAAGGTGACAAGGCGCGGACCCCAGTCCCAGCCATATTCAAAACCGGCAGTACGGGCAAATGGCGAAATGGTCTTGTCGAAAATGCCGCCTATCTGCGAGTGGTCGGGCCCGGTGTTGTGACGGTATGGCAGCGCGTCGAACTTAGGTATGTTCCGCCTGATGGGGCTTTTGAAGTACACCTCGAGCAGGTTTTCGCCCTCCTTGAGTATGCCTTTCACGTTGCAACGCCACTCGCGGTGCATGTTGTCGGCCTCGCAGATGCGCTGATGGTTGAGGTAAACATCGGCATAGGTGTCGAGCCCCTTGAACACAATCACCTGGTTGGTTGCCGACAGTTCGCTCACGGTGGGCGTGAATCGCGTCTCATACATCCAGTCTTCCTTGTCGACCCACTGCACCGCGCGCTCGTTGAGCCTGAAAAACGGGTCGTCTATAATGCGCTCACGCATGAGGTCGAGATGGGTGTTGCCGGGGACACGGGCCGGATGCCATATCTCCGAACAGCCCTGTCGGAAGCGCCAGCCGTCGTGAAGCGTGCGCTGGCATACTGATGCCGCGGCCGATGCGGCAAGGGCGAACAAGGCCAAGAAGGCCATAAAATGTAGTTTCATTTTGGTTTTCAGTTATTTGTTAGTGTCAATAATTCCGTTTTTGGAAACGCTTTCCTTTCGGATTCGCAACAGGTTGAGCTTCAACACGTTGCAAAACAGGCTGTTTTAGTTTGCAAAACGACCCGTTCCAAGTGGTGAAACGCGCCGTTTTGCAAACTCATTGAGGCCAAATGAGAAGATGGCTATGTCAAGGCACAGTGGCTTGACCGATGGCGCCCGACGCCGGCAACGACAAAAGGCCATGCGCACTGCGGGCAGGAACAAATGCCTGTCGGGCTGATTGTGACATTCATCCCAGCAATGAGGCATGGCTCAGAGCAGTGTAAAAGGCACGCCGGCCTTAAGCTCTACCGTCTTCTCCTTGCCGTTCACCCTGACGTTCACCGTCTGGTCTACGTGCGAACGCAGCGTGGCCGACACCACCTTTCGGTTCTTCCATGCAAAGTCGGCCTCAATGCCGCCGCGGGCGCACACGCCCTTTATGCTTCCGCTCTTCCATGCCTTAGGCAGGGCGGGCAGGAAGTTGAGCATGCCGTCGTAGCTCTGCAGCAGCATCTCGCATACCCCTGCCACTGCGGCTTCGGTGGCGTCGAACGAGAAGATGTCGCTCTCGGCCCCGGCAATGCCTGCCGGCGACACGGTCATCAGGTTCTCGCGCATGAAGCCTGTGTATAGTCCCTTGAGGCTCTCGTAGGCCTTTTCGCCATCGAGCAGGCGTGCGTAGAAGTTGATGTTGTTGCCACGTGTCCACTCTGTGTCTTCCCAGTTGGCATGAGAAGTCTGGTTTTCCAGGAACAGCCTGCATCCCTCGGCCAGCCCAGGCGTCTTGAATGGCGAAATCTGCCCGAAGGGATAGAGTGCCAGCAGGTGTGAGGCATGGCGATGCGAAGGGTCGTCGCGCACGACGTCGAGATACCATTCGGCCAGTTCCCCGTTGTCGAGCAATCGCAACGGTGGCAGTTTCTTGATGTCGCGCTGCAAGCGTCGGCTGAAGTCATCGTCGATGCCGAGAATCTTGGCCGACTGTATGCACGCATTGTAAATGTCGTATATCACGGCACGGTCTATCGTGGGCATCATCGACAGCGAGTATCCCCTGCCGTCGGCCCCCCTGAACCCGTTCTCGGGCGATATGCTCGGGCCGCTGAGCAGGTAGCCCGTCTTCGGGTCTTCCACCATGTAGTCTACAAAAAACTGAGCCGTCTCTTTGAGCAACGGGTAGCCAACCTCACGCAGGTAGTCCTTGTCGAGGGTGTATTCATAGTGAGTCCACAGGTGCGTGGCCATCCATGCGCCGGCCGTCACGTTCATAGCCCAGCTGCATGCGCTGCCCGGTGCCGTGTCGCCCCACACGTTGTTGATGGTGTGTGCCACCCATCCGCCGCAACCGTACATCTTGCGTGCCGTCACGCTGCCATACTTGGCCAGCAGTCCGATGTAGGTAAAGAGCGGGGCATTTGTCTCGGCCATGTTGGCAATATTGGCGCTCCAGTAGTTTTGCTGTATGTTTATGTCAAGATGGTAGTCGCATGTCCACGGCATGTTGCACGCCAGGTTGTCATTCCATATCCCCTGAAGGTTTGACGGCAGCGGCGAGTTTTCGCGCGACGACGATATCTGCATGTACCTCCCGTATTGGAAGAAAAGGGCGTCGAACGCCGGGTTCGACAGTCCCTTGTGTGCCTCGGCAAACATCTCGTCGGTAGTATTGGCATCTGTCGTTGGCCGGCCGAGGTCTATGTCCATGCGGTCGAATATGGCCTTGAAGTCGGCCACATGCTCCCTTTTCAGCTCATCGTATGTCCTTGACGCTGCCGTCTCTACCGTATTGAGGCACTGGCTGCGGTAGTTAAGGTTCTGGAAGTCGGTGCGGATGTCGACGATGATGGTCATGGCGTCGGCCCTGTCCACCACCAGCCTGTCGCCCACGGCACGCACACTGCCACCGTCGGCCATCACCCTGACAATGCCCCTGAATCTCACACCGCCCTCGCCGTTCTTGTCGAAGCGCGCGTCGCCGGTAATGTCTATCTGGTTGGCGCGGGCAGTCACCTCGGAATGGCGCAACATGCGCATCGACACCGTGGCGCTTAGGGCGTGAGCCTTGTCGGCCGTATACCTGACCACAAGGGCCTGTGCCGGGTTCGACGCGAAATACTCTCGGCTGAAGCGCGTGCCTCCGCAGACAAAGCCAACTCGAGCCACGGCCTCGTCGAGGGCCAGTTCACGCCGGTAGCCACTAACATCGCCGCCGCCGGTCTCTATGAGCAGGTCGCCGAAAGGCAGGTTAGTGCCAAACGACTTGCCGTGGCCACACAGGTACTGCCACCCGAGGTCGTTGCCGCGCTTGTAGTCGCCGCTAAGAAAAGCCTCGCGCATCTCGCGCAACCTGTCGGGGCCACACAGGTTGTTGGCCTCAGGGTCGGGCTGGCCCGACCACATGGTAACCTCGTTGAGGGCTATGGTCTCGACATCTGTGCCTCCGTAAACCATTGCCCCCAACCTGCCGTTGCCCAACGGCAGCGCCCCCATCCACTTCGCCGATGGCCGCGAGTAGACCAGGGCCGGCTTCGAGTCGGCAGCCATGACCTCGATGCCGAGCATGGCGGAAAGAACAATCGTGATAACTTGCTTTACTTTCATAAATAATCAATTGGTTTTGTTTTACTACTGCCGCAAAATTACTTTGTTATATATTGTTTGGCGTATCGTGCACGGCCATAAAATGGAAAGATTGTTTCATTCGTAGCTCTCTTGCAACATTCATTATATTTTCTGGCGCGAATCATTATCACGCCTATACATAATATGTATTACTTTTGTCGAAAGTTTTAGATAACTAACCTTTTTTATATGAAAAGATATCAATATTCACGCCCTTTGCGATGGTCGGCCACAGTGGCCGGAATGCTAATCGCCGCGGGACTGGGGCTTGCCTCGTGCTCTGACAATTACGAATACGAGGACAAAGAACCCGACTTCCTCGGAGCAAGCATCTATGACTATCTGCAGCAAGAGGGCAATTTCAAAACCTACCTGAGACTGGTCGACGACCTGAACTACCAACAGGTGCTGAAGCTTACCGGCTCAAAGACGGTATTCCCGGCCCGCGACGATGCCTGGCAACGTTTCTTCGACGGAGGCAACCCCTACGGAGTGACGTCCTACGAACAACTCACGCCGTCACAGAAGCGAAGCCTGCTCAATGCCAGCACGATAAACATGGCCTATCTGGCATACATGCTGGCCAACACCAGCGACGCCGAAAACCAAAGCGGCGAGGGCACAGCCGTGCGCAGGGCCACACAGTACTCTTACCTTGACAGCATACAGAGGTGCACCGACGCAAGGCAGCTCGAAGCGCCATTCTGGACGAAGTACAGCAAGAAGGGGGTGATGCTGGCCGACAACGGCGACACTTACATGGTGCACTTCACACCGCAACACACAGCCGCCAACAAAATACCCGACGAAGACATGACGCTAATACTGGGCAGCCGGTATAGAAACCAAGACGTATATATCAATGGTTCGCGCGTGAAACAAAAAGACATCACGTGCAAGAATGGCTACGTGCACGTGGTTTCCGACGTGCTCACGCCCAACTCACCGATGAGCTATGTCATCAACCACAACGGGCAGACCGACGAGTTTGCACGGCTAATGGAGCGATTCTCGGCCCCGTTCTACAGCAGCAGGCAGACAGAGGCCGTACACCAACTGTATGACGGCAGCGACGCAAGCCACCCGCTGATAACCGACTCCATATTCGTGAAGAGGTACTTCACGGAGTCTTCTCCCCTTGACCCGGCCGACAACGACATGACAAGCTACGGACTGTTGTACTATGACCCGGCCGACAACAGTTACTCGTCGATGCAAGACATGGGTGTCATGTTCGTTCCCACCGACCGGGCAATGGACGAATACATCAACGGCGGCAAAGGCTCTTACCTTAAAGATGCCTACGGCACATGGGACAACGTGCCCACCCCGCTGCTGGCCATGTTTGTGAAAAACCATCAGAAGAAGTCGTTCATGTCGTCATTGCCGTCTATGTGGGGCAGCATGAACGACGAATCGTCGTTTGCAATGCACGTCGACAAAGGAGACATCCTTAAATCTTATGTCTGCGGAAACGGCATTGTATATGTTACCAACAAGGTTTACCCGCCCATCGACTACCAAAGCGTTTACGCGTCGGTGATGACCAACGGGAAGACGAAGATAATGAACTGGGCGCTGCAAGACCGCGACATGAAGTTCTATCTGTACCTGCGCTCTATGGAGAACATGTACAACCTGCTCGTGCCAACCGACGAGGCACTTGAAAACTACCGCGACCCGCTGAGCTGGGCCAAGGGGCGCAGCCAGAGGGAGATATGGGCTTTCCGCTACGACGACACCAAAGACCAACCCGTGACGGCCGATGTATACTCGGTGAACGACGACGGCTCTAAGGGAGAATACAAGCGCACGATTGAAGATGCCGCCATACTGCGCAACAGGCTCTACGACATCTGCGACTGCCACATCATAGTTGGCGAGAAAGCCGAAGACGGAACAATGAGCGGATTTGTTGACGACGGCTCGCACCACTTCTACCAGTCGAAGGGCGGGAGCACGATACGCGTCAGCGGCACGGGTGCCAACATGACCGTGAGCGGCGGCGGCGACATCGAGCTGGGCATGCCTGCCGCAAGGCAGGTAAGCCGCTACGACGCCGACAACGGCCGCTGCTATGTCATAGACCGCATGATTCACGACCCTGTAAACTCTGTATACGCCAACATGCAGGCACACAAGGAGTTTTCCAAGTTCTTTGAACTGCTCAACGGCAACGACATGATTTTCCGCATATTCGAGGACGACCCTGAGATTAAAAGCATTTTCTCGCTCAACACCACGTCGTCGTCGTCGGGACTCGGCAATGTGGTCAGCTCGTTCGGAAACTTCCAATATACTGTGTTCGTGCCTACCAACGAGGCCGTAGACGAGGCGTTTGCCAAAGACCCTACACTGCACACCTGGAACGAGATTGCCGAACAGACCGACACAAAGACACAGCACCAATGGGCCCTGAGGCTCATACGCTTCCTGAAATACCATTTCGTGGACAACTCTACCTACGTCGACTCGCAGCCCTTTGGCACGCGCACGTTTGAAACGGCGGCACGCTCAAACAGCGGACGATTCCAGAAAATAGACATCAGCAGCAACGGGCAGAACCTGAGCATCACCGACAGCAAGGGCAACGTGGCCCACGTGGTGAAGACAGCCGGGCTGTACAACCTGCAAAGCCGCGACATCATCGTTAACAGCAACGACTACCGGACAGCCACGCAGCTGGTTTCCTCGTCGCAATCAGTCATTCACTTGGTAGACCGAGCATTAATACCAGAATAATAATATGAAAAAGAAAATATTGACAACCATGTTACTGGCTGTCACGGCCTTGGCCGCACAGTCGCAGGGAGTGATGATAACAGGAAAAGTGACCACCACCGACGGCGAGTGCATAGGAGCCACCGTGGTGGAGCAAGACAAGGGAGGCCGCATTGTGTCGTCGGCAGTCACCGACATCAACGGCAACTTCTCGCTGCAACTGAAGAACCCCGACAACTCACTGAAGGTGACGTATGTGGGCTGCAAGCCGCAGACACTGCCCATAAAGGCGCGCCGGCGCTTCGACATAAAACTCAACGACGACAGCCAGACCATTGCCGAGGTGCAGGTGAAAGGCAGGAAACGCACCAGCGAAGGCGGGTTCAGCATACCGGTGAGAGAGATTTCGGGAGCACAGCAAACTATTTCGATGAAGACGTTTGAAGGCATGTCTGTGGCATCGGTAGACGAAGCCCTGCAGGGCCGAATAGCAGGTCTCGACATTGTGGGCAACTCCGGCGACCTTGGCAGCGGCAGCTCGTTGAGGGTGAGAGGAACAACGTCGATAAACTCTAACTCCGAACCGCTAATCCTTCTCAACGACATTCCGTTCGACAGCCAGGTTGACGCCTCGTTCGACTACAACACTGCGTCTAACGATGACTTTGCCACCCTGCTGAGCATATCGCCCGACGACATTGAGGAAATAACGGTGCTGAAAGACGGAGCTGCATGCGCAATATGGGGAGCACGCGGCGCAAACGGCATCATATCGATAAAGACGAAGAAAGGCGTCACCGGCCCTACGCGTGTGACTTATTCGTACCGTCTGTCGGGCTCGTGGCAACCCAAAGGCATGGAAATGCTCAACGGCGACGACTACACAATGCTCATGAAGCAGGCTTACTTCAACCGCAACCAGGACGAAAGCGAAAGCAACATACCGGAGTTTAACTACGACCAAAACTTCTCTGAATACGAGCAGTACAACAACAACACCGACTGGGTGAAGGAGGTGTCGCAGTTCGGGTGGACACACGACCACACGCTCGCCATTAGCGGAGGAGGCGAGAAAGCCAAGTTCCGCGCGTCGATAGGATACTACAGCCAGACCGGAACGGTGATAGAGCAGAAGCTCGACCGACTGTCGACACGCATGAACTTGGAATACCAGGTGAGCGACAGGCTTAAGTTCACCTCGGACTTCTCGATGACATACACCAACAACAACCGAAACTACGAACAACAAGACCCTTACGACAGCTACAAGACGATGGGACTGCTCGACGTGGCTTACAGAAAGCTGCCCAACGTGGGCATCTACAGGCAAGACGCCAACGGCAACGATACTGACGTGTATTACAACATACTGCCAACATCGAACCTCGCCTCGTCGCAGCAAGACCTGCTAAACCCCGTTGCTGTGGCCCACCTGGCCAGGAACGTACAGAAAAACATGCGCGTCATACCCACGCTACGCATACAATATGACTTCATCGAACCCACCGACAACCAGCGACTGAGGTATAACGGATATGTGACTTTCGACATTGAGAACTACAAGATAAAACGTTTCCTACCTAAGGAAATAGTACCGAAGACATGGCTTAACGAATGGATAAACCGCAGCGAAGAGCAAGAAAACGAAGGCCTGACCATAATGACAGACCAAAACATAACATGGATGCCCGACCTTGGGGCCGACCACTCGCTGATGCTCTACGGCTCATGGCAAATGACAAGCGGCAACTCTCAGAACCAGCAGTTCACAACCTATGGCTCGCCGTCTGAAAGCATAACGGACGCAACGGCCGGAGGAAACATCAACAACCTCAACTCCGAACTCGGACAATGGCGCTCGATGGCTGTGCTGGGACGCTTGCACTACGCCTACAAAGGCAGGTATATACTCGATGCAACCATGAGATGGGACGGCTCGACACGCTTCGGCCCGGGCAACCGCTGGGGCTCATTCCCGTCGGTATCGGGCAAATGGATAGTAAGCGACGAGAAGTTTATGTCGTCATTCCAAAAGTGGCTGTCGGAGCTTTCGCTCAGGGCCGGATGGGGCATCACAGGCAACATGCCCGACAGGGAATACCTGTACTTCGCCCGATACAACGGGTCGTGGAGCACGGGTGGCAACAACTACAACGGTACGCCAACCATAAAGCCAAGCTCAATAGAACTGACCAACCTCAAGTGGGAACGCTCGACAAGCGTTAACCTGGGATTAAACCTCGGACTGTTAGACGACCGTTTCTACCTCGACCTCAACGTATACCACCGCCGAACTGAAGACATGCTATTCAAAGACCAGCGCATACCTTCGTCGACAGGCTTCGGATCGCTAAGCTATATCAACGCCGGCACCATGGACAACGACGGCTGGGAACTTAACGTGAACACGAACAACCTGATAAACATAGGCAAGTTCACTATCGACCTGAACGCAAACCTCTCGAACAACAAGAACACAATCAGGGCGCTCGACGAAAATGTTCTCGACTCATACAACGGAGAGTTCGACTATAACAACGGCAACTACCTGACCCGAGTGCAGACCAACAACTCGTTCGGGTCTATCTACGGGCTACGGTCGCTGGGTGTCTACCAGTACGACAAGTACAGCGAGAAAGAAGTGCCGGGAGTGAGTGGCCCCAACGCCCCTGTGGTGCGCGACAAAAACGGCAACGTGGTGTTTGACAGCTATGGCGAACCTGTGCCGATGTACTTTGCATACGGAACCACCAACTCACGGAGGTTCCGAGGTGGCGACGCCATATATGAAGATGTAAACAAAGACGGCACCATCGACGAACTTGACGTTGTCTACCTTGGCAACTGCAACCCGAAACTCAACGGCGGCTTCGGCTTCACCATCAGGTACAACCGACGCTTGTCATTGACGTGCTTCTTCAACTTCCGTTATGGCAACAAGGTAATCAATTACGCACGTATGAATGCCGAGAACATGTACACCAATGACAACCAATGCGTATCGGTGAACTGGCGCTGGCGCAAAGACGGTGACATAACCAACATGCCAAGGGCCCTATATCAAGACGGGCGCAACTGGATGGGGAGCGACAGGTTCGTTGAAGACGGCTCATTCCTGCGATGGAAACAGCTGACACTGAACTACCAGTTCGATCCGAAGACAATAAAGAAGATAGGCCTGAACACTGCCTCGCTCTACTTCACGCTGAACAATATCCTAACATGGACAAAGTATTCGGGCGTCGACCCCGAGGTGGGCTATGACGACAAGGGCATCTGCGCCGACTGGTCGAAAACGCCACGCTCGAAGTATTTCACCTTTGGTATAACTATCGGACTATAAAGAAAACAAAACATGAAAAAGATAATATGCGCATTGTGCATCGCCTGCGGCCTCAGCTCGTGCGAAGAATGGTTTGACATCAAGCCACAGACCGAACTGGTAAGCAACGACTTCTGGCAATCGAAAAGCGACGTGGAAAGTGCTGTGGCGGCCTGCTATCGCGCTTTTCTCGAACCCGACATGATGGAACGGCTTATAGTTTGGGGCGAAGTGCGCTCTGACAACGTGCTGACCGGCCTTAATGTCAGCAACGACATTTACTACATTCTGACGGCCAATGTCGATGCAAGCAACGGATATACAAAATGGGAACCAGTGTACAGGGTTATCAACTATTGCAACACAGTGCTTGAAAAAGCTCCTGCCGTGCAACAAAGCGACCCTAACTTCAAAGCCGGTGAACTGAGGGCGTATCAGGCCGAGGCCATCACGCTGCGCGCCCTATGCTACTTCTACCTGGTGCGGACGTTCAAGGATGTGCCATTCACCACTCTGTCATACAAAGACGATACACGTCCGTTCCAGCTGGCACAAACCGACGGTGACGACATTATCGACGAACTGCTCGACGAACTGGAAAGCATAAGCGACAATTACGCCAAGGCTGTGTATTCTAACACGGGCGACACAAAGGGGAGAATAACCCAAAAGGCTATGTGGGCGCTAATGGCCGACATGTATTTATGGCGCAATGAATACGACAAGTGCATCGGGATGTGCGAACGGATACAGCAAACGCAATCAAACCCTCTGCAGCTTGAACCGTCAACACGCTACAACCAGCAGGTTTTCGGGGCAGGCAATTCGAGCGAAAGCATTTTTGAACTGCAGTTCGACACATACACGCCAAACTATGTTGTCAATGAGATGTACGGAACAACAGGAGGGCGCTCGAGCGTCAACCACCTGTCATCGCTCGACTTCGGCGAATACCAGCTATTCGACGGAAGCGACATCCGGCAGTACGACGCCTTCTACGGCAGCTCGTCGGCGGCTTTCATACCTATCCGCAAGTATGTTACCTACCGACTGGAGAGCAGCGGAAACCAAGTGAGCGCCTCAGACTACATAGTAAACCAAAACACTCAGGACTGGATTATCTACCGCCTGGCTGACGTTTATCTGATGGAAGCAGAAGCACTGGTGGAGCGTAATGCAGGTGGAGACCTCGAGAAAGCAATACAACTGGTAAGCAACACATACGACAGAGCCAATCCGTCACGAGGCACTGGCTCGCTGAAGTTGCAGAACTATAACTCCCAGGAGTTGATGCGCAACCTGGTGTTCGACGAACGCCAACGCGAGTTCCTGTTCGAAGGCAAGCGATACTTTGACATATTGCGACGCGTAAGGCGCCACGGCGACCTTAACAACATAGTGTCGACTTATCTGCTCAGAAAGTATGAAAGCCAAGACCAGGCAACCGTAATGACAAGGCTCAACACTCTCAACGCATTATACCTGCCCGTAAACCGCGACGAGCTGAAGGTTAACAAACTTCTTAAGCAAAACCCGTTCTATGCAACTACGGGCGACATTGACAGGAATTGACTTAATAAACCAACCGAAAAAGCAAAAAGCAATGAAAAGATTCATATTTTCTCTTCTGGCGCCATTGGCAGTGTTTATACTGTGCTGTTGCGACAGTGACGACCTTTCGGGCGACAGCTACTATACATTCAAGGGAGAGACTGTGGCAACATACATCGAAAACAGGCCCGACTCGTTCTCGGTATTCACGCAGGTTGTGAAAGACGCCGGCGAAGAGTCGTTGCTGGCCACATACGGACACTATACGGCATTCATACCTACAAACGAGGCATTTGATGCATACTTCAAGGAACACAATACCTCTATGGAACAACTGACGGCCAAAGAGAAGAAAGAGATTGTGTACAACCACATAATACGCTCGACCGCCATTGACTACAAGACGAAAGACTTCACAGAAGGAGCGTTAGGCACATCTAACATGAACAACAGATATATGATAATATCATATGTAGCCAACGGCCAAGGACGCAACTCGATAATGGTGAACAAACAGTCGGAAATAATCATGCCAGACATCGAAGTGCACAACGGGGTGATTCACGTCATCGACCACGTACTCGTTCCCAGCGAAGAGACTCTAGGAAGCATTCTCAACGGAATGCCGGAATACAGCTACTTCGCCGAAGCTCTGCGCCTGACCCACCTTAACGACTCTATCACCGAGACGTACGACATGAGCTATGAAAGCCCCTACTCTACTGAGTACGTCAACATCCTCGGCTACACCATGAAGCCATTGCAGCAACGCCGCCTGGGCTACACCATGTTTGCCGAGCCAAACTCTGTGATGGAGGCATCGGGAATACACAGCATCGACGACTTGATAAAATATGCTCGGAAGTATTACGGCACACAAGACGCCGACGATCCGACAAGCCGCAACAACGCTCTCAACAAATTCATATCTTACCATATGCTCAACCGGCAGATGTCTACCAATTCGTTCATATACAGTGGGCCCTGCACATCTTCTTATTATATGGACAAAAGATATGAGTATTACGAGACAATGCTCGAAAACAGATTGATGGAGATAAAGGCAGGAAACCACATCAACGAACAGAGCAACGGAAAATATGTGGGCATCAACGAGAGTGCCTCAAACATAGACGGGATGAACGGCTTCATCCACTCTCTGACCAACATGCTTGTCTACGACGAGGATGTGATGGTAAGTGACGTGCTGAACAAACGCATCCGGTTCGACGCGTACTCGATTGCACCGCAACTTACCAACAACAACATCAGGTGGAAGCTGACCAATCTTGATGGCTTCGGTGGTTACACCATGTCACCCGACTATTGCGGAGACTACATCAAGTTCAACGACGCATCCAAGTTTATCATGTGGGCTTCAGACACATGGAGCAACTACCAGGCAGACGAGATATCGGTGCGCGGTTGGTATGACGTGGTAGTGCGCATGCTGCCTGTTCCACCGGGAACTTATGAGATTCGCCTCGGATACTCTGCCCGCTCATGGGGAGGGATAGCACAGCTCTTCGTAGACGGCGGCATCATTGGCATACCGGTGAGTTTCAATTACACGGGAGAGCAACCGCAAATTGGCTGGGTCAGCGACGACCAGACAACAGACAACGGTGCTGAAAACGACAAGATGATGCGCAACCGTGGATATATGAAAGGCCCGAACTCGGTATACAGCCCTAACGGACAAAAGACTTTGCGCCAACAGATCAGCGCCCTGCGCTTCATTGTAGGTACATTCACGTTCCAAGAATATGGCCCCCACTATTTCCGTGTCAAGAACATTGAGTCGGAAAACGGCGAGTTCCACTTCGACTACCTTGAATACGTTCCCACAAGCATCATTGATACAGAAGACAAAGACTAATAAAACATGAAGAAGTTATTTTCAACAATATTAATCTCGGTTGCCATTACGGGATGTACAGAATGGGCCGACCATTATGAGGAAGGTCCAGCCCAAGGCTCGGGACTCACCGTAATGCAACTGCTTGAACAAGATGATGCGACCAAGGCATTTGCCGGTCTCATCAGTAAATCAGGATATGCCGACCTGCTTTCCTCTAGCCAATCGTTCACGGTGTTTGCCCCGCCAGCCGACGCCATGGGCCCGGACGCAAATGCCGACATGGCTTCAATAAGGAGAATGGTAAGCAATCACATAGCAAGGCAGACTTACCCATCGTCGACCCCTGTGACGACAAGCGTCAGAATGCTCAATGGCAAGATATATTATTTCAACAGCAGTGATATGTTTGGCGGATGCACCATGGCACAACATGACATCAAGGCAACCAACGGCCTCGTCCACAAGCTAAGCAATGCTCAAATACCATACGCCAACAATATCTATGAGCACATTGAGGCCAGCAGCGAAATGTCAGCGCTCTATGAGTTCATACATTCATTTGATGAGGTTCGATTCGACCCTAATGCCAGCACAGAGATTGACATCGACGACAACGGACGCCCTGTCTTTGACTCTGTGATGGTTAGCTACAACAGGCTGCTTGAAGACAAAGCATACGGAATCGGACACATCAAAAGCGAAGACTCGTTGTACTCGATGGTCGTGCCGACCAACGAGGCTTGGGCCGCAGCCTACGATCGCATCGCCCCTTCGTTCAAGGTGTATGATACAAATGCACACGTGGCCGACTCAATACAAGACATACGCACAAAACTAGCAATCGTCAATGACCTCGTGTACAGAGGAAGCATTGCCGGGGCCGACTCCATTGTGTCGACAACAGGAAGCGTAATCCACTCTCCTGCCGACTTGATTTCCGGAACCCAAGAACTGTCGGCTTCAAACGGAATGCTGTTCACCGCCACCACACTCAACTACGACAACAGCGAGACGTGGAACAAACCGATAAGCGTGGAAGCCGAACAGCAGAACGGACGTACATATAACAACACGCTGACATCAGTATATATGCGCAATGTGACTGCCGCAAGCATTGTAAGCGGCGTTAGCGGTGACTCGTACATTGAGGTGATGCCGATATCCACGTCGACCAACCCTACCGTCATATTCGACATACCAAACACTCTTGCCGGCAAGTATAATGTATACGCCGTGTTCCTGCCAGCAACTGTTGAAGGGCCAACCACAGAACTTGACTCTACGCGAATCACGTTCACCGTCGCATACATGAACAGCAACGGCCGCTCAACATCAAAGCGAAACAACAGCCGCACACTGCTCACCTCGGGCTCAAAACCTGTCAAGATGCTCGCTTTCGAAGAGCTGGAACTCCCCGTTAGTAACACCACCGACCGCCTATGGCTTATGGACAATGCCCACGACCCGAGCATGCTTCCGGTGACCACCCAGCTGACCGTTGCCACCAATGTAACGTCACGCGAGTTTTCTTCTGGCGAACTGTCACGTACATTCAGGCTGGACAGAATAATATTTGAACCCGTTAAGAAATAAATTAAGCCAACAACCAATGAACATACGATATATAACCTTAGCTCTGTTTTGCTCGTCGCTGCCTTTGGCAACCATTGCACAGATAAACCTAAAAGGCACGGTGACCAACAGCAACACCGGAGAAAAGTTTGCAGGCAGCCGCATCACACTCATCGGCACAGACAATGTGGCCATGAGCGACGAAGACGGTAATTTCGAGCTCAATGTCAGCAAGCTGGAGGGAATCTTGCGCATCGAGGCTCCAGGGTTCGACCAGCAGCTTGTCCCCATATTGGGGCGCAACAGTCTGTCAATCAAAATGCAGCCTACAACCAAAGCCAACCCGGCATATAATGAGCACTCACTTAGCGCTTATACAACAGCCAAGACCCAATCGATGCGCCCGGCAACATTGGGAGCAGACGAGAACATACAGATGAACTTGCTTGGCGACGTGAATGCAATAAGCCACAGTGGCATTGATGCCGGCGGCATGGCAATGTTTGTGAGGGGCATGCACAGCATCAACATGAAGTCGCAGCCGCTCTTCATTGTCGACGGGCAGATATGGCAGTCGGACGACAACATAAGCTCGCTTTGCGAAGGGTATTTCAGCAATCCCCTGTCGCTGCTCTCACCCGACGACATCGAAAGCATTGAGATACTAAAGAACGGAACCGCCGTCTGGGGAGCGAAGGCGGCAGGCGGCGTCATAATCATAAACACCAAACGCAGCCACAACATGGCTACCGAAATAGAAGTAAACCTGTCTATGGGCATAAAGCAAAAAGGCAAGACGTTGCCCATGCTCAACGCCAACGCTTACCGTATACTTGCCACCGACCTAATCGGAGGGATGCCAGGACAGGACAGAAACTTCCAGTTCATGGACGACGACCCGACAAAATCGTATTATAACGCCAACCACAACAACACCGACTGGAACGACGAGATTGGACAGACGGCCATGACGCAGAACTACTGCATATCCGTGCGCGGCGGCGATGAGATTGCCCTCTACTCTTTCTCGCTCGGCTATTCACACAATGACGGCTACGTGCGCAATACTAATTTCGACAGGCTCAACGTGCGCTTCAATAGTGACATAAACCTGACGAGACAACTGAAGACGCGTGCCGACATAGCATTTGCCCAAGTTACAAGGAACATTTTTGATGACGGCATCCTCAGTGAGACATCGCCCAGATACATGGCTTACATCAAGTCGCCGCTGTACAGCCCCAACCAATTCGACTCGCAAGGCAACATGTACGACCGACTGGCTGACGTAGACGAGCTGGGCATTGGCAACCCAATGGCTGTAACAGACAACTCGGAAGGCAAGAACAAGAACTACCGCTTCACCGCAACTCTTGCGCCTACCTACACATTCAACGGCCGCCTAAGTCTGTCGGCCCTCGTCGGATTCTCTTGGGACAAAATAAAGGAAAGCAAGTTTACACCCGACTTCGGACTGCCTGCCATACAGCTTGTCAACGCACAAGGCGACTGGTATGCCCAAGGAGACAACAGCATAGCCTCACTGATGACTCGCCACTCGACCCTGACCGTAGACATTCATGCAGACTGGAATGCCATCAAGTCGAATACTTCAAACCTCAAGATAACCGGCGGCTACAGATTCATCAACAACACGTTTGAGAGTGATTACGGGCAAGGCTACAACACAGGCAGCGACAATTTGCGCAGCTTGTCGGTAACCAATGCCAACCTTCGCACAATCGATGGTGTCAACGAAGACTGGCGGGACATGGCGTGGTACGCACAAGCCGACTTCGACTGGAAGAACCGTTATTTTGCCGGCGTACAGACAGCCATGGAAACCAACAGTCGATTTGGCCGCAAATCAGGCAGCGGACTTAACATCGGAGGTGTGGCATGGGGCGTATTCCCGTCGTTCAATGCAGCATGGGTGGTAACCAACGAGAAGTTCATGCGCAAGGTGAAAGGCATCAATTTCCTGAAGCTACATGCAGGATATGAAATCACAGGCAACGACGACCTGCCTTCAGCAGCCACCCGCACATACTTTGAAGCCATAAGCTATGCTGGACTGGCCAAAGGCTTGGCACTTAGCAACATCGGCAACGACAAGTTGAAATGGGAGCACACGGGCACGTTTACCGTCGGAATAGACATGCTCCTGCTCAACAACCGCCTGTCTGTACGCGCCGACTACTTCGACTCCACCACCAAAGACCTGCTCGTGCGCAAACAGCTCCGCGAGGAATATGGCTTACAAAACTATTGGACCAACGACGGAAGCATGAGAAACCGCGGCTTTGAAGTATGCGTTGGCGGCAGAATCGTAGAAACCAAGGACTGGCAGCTAAATGCCAATGTGACCATGGGACACTATAAGAATGAGGTGGAACGGTTGACCGACGGCAACTTCATAACAAATGTCATGGGCGCTAACGTGCTCACTGCCGAAGGCAACCCGCTTGGTGTGTTCTACGGATACAAGTCTGAAGGCGTATTTACTGACATGGAAGATGCGAGCAAAGCTAACTTGTCTGTTGTCGACAATACCGGACGCAACCTGAGATTCGGCGCCGGAGACATGCATTTTGCCGACATCAAAGTCGACGGCATCATTGACGAACATGACATGACCATCATCGGCGACCCCAATCCCGACATATATGGCGCGTTTGGTTTCAACGTCAATTGGAAACGCCTTTCGTTAGATGCGATATTCACATATTCGCTGGGCAACGACGCTTTCAACGCCATGCGCCAGCAGATGGAGAACGGCAGCTCGCTGAACAACCAGAGTGAAGCCATGCTTCGCCGATGGACGGGCGACGGTCAAGCCACCGACATTCCACGGGCCACCTATGGCGACCCTATGGGCAACAGCAGGTTCAGCGACCGTTGGATAGAAGATGCGTCATACCTCAAGCTGAAGCAGGTGAGCCTAAGCTACAGCATGCCAGTCAAGCCAAGGTTTATCCAAGGCGTCCAGGTGTGGGCATCTGTAACCAACGTCTTCACAATGACCAAATACCTGGGCACCGATCCCGAGTTCTTCTATGGGTCGCAAGCTCTTTGCCAGGGTATTGACACCGGCCTCATGCCACAGACCCGCACGTATAACCTCGGAATAAAACTTAACCTTTAACGTAGCAAACGATATGAAAAAGATAATAAACGTAATATGCGGCATATTCCTCATCTGCTGTGCCACGGCCTGCGAGGACATGATGGACACTGAATCCGGCCATATTGCTTACGACGACCAGCACGAACTGAACAACCCTAACGACTCCATTTACTCTGTCATAGGGGTCTTGGCTCAGTTGCAGCAAGTGGCCGACAGGATATTGATCATGGGCGAGTTGCGTGGCGACCTGATGACTGTCGACAACGAATATGCATCGACCGACCTGCAGGAAATAAACGACATCAGCTTCGCGGCAGACAACAGTTATGCCATTGCCCGCGACTTTTATTCCATAATAAACAATTGCAATTATATCATTGCACGCATGGACACCAGCATCACTGAAGGCCAGAACAAAGTGATGATGCCGGAGTACGCACAGGTTAAGACGCTCAGAGCTTACACTTACTGGCAGATGGCACTGATCTTCGGAAGGGTGAATTATTTCACAATGCCTTTGACTTCGATTGGCAGCATGGTTCCGGCTGACGCAAACATCGGCATCGACGAACTGTCACAGAAACTCATTGCCGACATAACCCCCATAGCCGATGCACGACCGCTCGACTACGGAACAATAGACAACTGGACGTCTACAGAACTGTTTTACCCGACAAAGATGCTGCTCGGCGACTTATACCTTTATAATAATATGTACGACAAAGCCGCCGAGGCTTATTACAGCCTCATTGCGAACCGCAACATCGTGGTAAGCAGAACATACGCCAACACGTGGGAGTCGGCCACAAGGCAGAACTTGCAGACGGGCAATATGCAGGCCTACAAAAACGATGTTGTCACCCGACAGATATTCAACTCCGATCTTCGTGCCACACACAGCCAGATGCGCAAGCTCACATACAGCGATAAACCAAGCCTGTTGCCTGCAGCTCAGTTTACTGAATGGATGATGTCGAGGACGCATTTCCACACCGACAATGGGCAGGCTATATCGCGCTACTTCAACGGCGACTTGCGAGGGGCGGCCGAAATGGCCTCAGGGGCACTGACGGCCGACGCCTTCGGGCATGCCGACCTGGCCCAGCTGCCGGCTGCCAACCCACAAGAAATGGTAATCACAAAGTTCTACAACAACCTTAGCGGAACGGTCACCGACGCGCTCGAACAACGCCCCCTACTGTCGCTGGCCATGGTGCGCCCGTCAACCATATACCTTAGATATGCCGAAGCCATCAATCGCGCCGGCTATCCCACAACAGCTTTCGCCGTTCTCAAGTACGGACTGAACAAAAATATGTATGACACCATACAGCACAGGGTAGACTCAAACGAGGTTAAACGCTATCCGGCATACATCAATTTCCAAGCCGCACAATACGACCAGAACATCGGCACGGCGGCAAGGGGTCTTGGACTTGGCATCGTATGGGACAGGGAGCAATACGTAATTCCGGCAGATGCCGACACTACCGACTTTGTTGAAAAGGCCATACTCAATGAGATGGCTGCCGAGACATGCTTCGAAGGCAACAGGTTTTTCGACCTACTTCGCATTTCACACCACCGCCATGACCACCCCGCACTAATGGCAGAGAAGGTTGCGGCCAAACATGCCGACAGCGAGGCCATGAAACAAAGGCTTATGAACATATCGGCGTGGTTTGCAAGATAGGCAGACACACCAACTTACGCTGACGGCAACGGACCACATCCGCCCCCATTGCTCACTTAACCACCGGGCCATATACCTGCATCGCCGCTGCGGCGCCAGCCGCTATGAAGGCGCAAAGGTATATGGCTCGAATGATTGCGGGCAATCCAAGAGACAATGCATAGGCCGCGTAACTGGCCTGCCCACTGCCCCACCATACCGCAAACACATGAATCAGCCACAACACAAATCATAACCGCTGGCAGACGGCAGCAACTTCAAATTGCCGAAAAACAGCCCCGAAATACAAAATTTGTCTTACCAAATATGTTTTATCGGAATTTAGACACATCCTTTGCATCTTTCGCAACAATAGTTGCGGCAAATATATCTTTTATTTGATAGCTTTGCAGCAGAAACCCAAACGTACACTACCTGAAACGTATAAATAATTGTAACATAAAACAGCATTGTTATGAAACATTCTACATTGACAAACTCATTGCTTATAGCAATGGCGCTCGGGGCAACAGCGTCTGCCCAAGCGCAGGTATTCCAGCTGAACGAAGAGAAGTCGGCCGAACTGTCACCTGTTCACCGTAGCACGCCAATCATAGGCGACGTCAACAACGACGGCACGCCCGACTTCTATTACGGTGGCCAGGGATTTGAGGGCGCCGATTCAAAATGGGCATGGGAAGACCCCGAGACAAAAGAGAAGCTCGACCTCAACTGGCTCACCAGCGGCTACCTTTACCAAAGCACCGCTCCGGGCAAGTGGACATGGTCCAGGTATATCGGCGCAAGATCGCCCGAGGGCGACTATTCGTCGTTGCTCGGCCTGCCGCCTTCGACATTCAACTACGGGCGCTGGCTTGACTTCAACAACGACGGGCTGCTCGACCTCTACCTCACCGGCAAAAACGAGATGGGATTTGAGCCGGCCGAGAATGTTGGCGACCAGAAGGGCTTTTACACCTACCTGATGAAAAACGAAGGCGGAAAGTTCACGTTCGCCGACATAAGCACGTTCCCCACCGGCGACAACGAGAAGAACCTGCCGAGCATGAACAACTCGTCATTGTCGTTCGGCGACTACAATAACGACGGCTATACAGACATATTGATTCAGTGCATGAAGCGCTGGGCCGAGGATGGCGATGACGGACGGGTGATGCAATACAAACGCCTGCTGGCACTCTACAAGAACAACGGCGACGGCACTTTCACAGAGCAGCATGTGTTCAACCCCATACCCTACGAGCAGAACCCAATGCCCACAGACCTGTTTGAGGCCGACGTGGAATCGGGCACCATGAAGCCTACGATGATAGCAAAGCCCATGTCGCACGGTGCCACCATCATGGGCGACCTCAACAATGACGGCTGGCTCGACATCGTGGCCAGCGGCTACTCCAACGACGGCCCTTGCTTCTACATTTACAAGAACAACGGTGACGGCACGTTCCAGGAGCTCGACCTGAAAGGCAAGGCGTTCGTGCCTGTATACGAGAGCGACCTCGCATTGGCCGACGTAAACAACGACGGATGGCTCGACATCGTTTCGTTCGGCACCGACCCGACACCCAACAGCCCCAAGCGCGGCGACATATTCCTAAACAATTGCGACGGCGACTTCAACTTCACACTCAGCTCTGTCGATGCCGGCAACGGCATTTACGGCTCGGCCGAGTCGACACTCCGCCTTGTTGACATCAACCACGACGGGCTTGTCGACATCATCGACGGTGGATGGACCAACGTAGACAACAAGCAGTGGGGCACACGAATACAGTTCCAGAACCCCGACGGCACGTTCTCACTCCAACAGACGCTGCGCCATTTTGACGGAGGAGCCTATGAGGTTGCCGACCTCAACGGCGACGGTGCCATCGACCTCATCGGCGATGGCTACGGATTCAGCATAGCCGGCTCGAACAGCACTGCTTACGAGTACTACGACGGATTGTGCACCGACAACATACAGGCTCCCGTCGCACCGACAGACGTAAAAGCCGAGTCGACAGAAAACGGCAAGCTGACAGTTAGGTTCGTCGGCGACGAGTTTGAACTGGGCAACGCCTACAACGTATATGTTAAGAACAAGGCCACCGGCGCAATGTCGATGATCATCCCCGCCGACCCCGAGACAGGCAAGCTGAAAGTGTTCCACAGCCTGCAGGCACTGCTGCGCAGCGACAATCCGGCCGAGATGGCTTACACCATCTCTGTGCCCGACGGCGACTATGAGGTAGGTGTGCAGACAGTGAAGAACGACTGGACGACAAGCGAATTCACTAAGGCAGAAATCAGCATATCCTCAGGCATACAAAGCGCACAAGCCGTAAAGGATGAAACGACCACTGTATACGATGTAAACGGAGTGTACGTGGGCAACACCACCGAAGGCCTGGGACGCGGCATATACATAGTAAAGCAAGGCAACAAGACGACTAAGGTCGTGAAATAAAACAGCAGCCGCACCCCATGCGTTGTCTGTGGGCAACGCAAACACAAGGGGCGCAAGGCGCAGCATATAAAAGAGGCAGAGCCGTGGCTCTGCCTCTTTCCTATGCTGCGTGTACGCTCACCCATCGTTGTGCATGAGCCTGGCGAGCGCATCGTCCTCGCCTACTATCCATACGACGTCGCCCAGGGCGAAAGTCCGCGACGGATCGGGCTGCGAAAGGTTTTCCTTGCCTTCCTCGATGCCCACTACCAGGCATCCGTAGACATCGCGTATGCCACTCTCGCGCAATGTCTTTCCGAGCAATGGGCTGCCGGCCGTGACCACCATCTGCCTCAACTTGGTCTCGCGTTTCTCCATGTCGGCGTCGTCGCCATAGACCTCCTGCCTCATTGCCTTAGCCAAGGCCGACAGCTGCTCGTCGCTGCCTATCACCTGCAAGCGGTCGCCGGGGAAAACCACCGAATGGCCATCGGGTATGTTCAGCCTCCTGTTTGCCCTGAGTATGCTGCTCACATGAACCCCGAACCGGTTGCGCAACTCAAGTTCACGCAGCGACTTGCCTGCCCACGTCGAAGCGGCAGGAATGTCCAAATCGGCCATGTGGACATCGCGGTCGAGCAGATGTCCCTCGTAAAGCGGGCGCTTGCGACCGCGCACCTGGGCCTCAATGTCACGCGAACGCAGGTTCTGCACAAACATACGCTCCATCCTGATGCTCTCCATCTTAAGCCCCCGCGAAAACACCATAAGCACAACTACCGCCAAGGCAATGGTTATCATAAGCGCATTGGTAAACCGGCTGAGATAATTGCAAACGTAGAACACGAACGAGCAGGCCACGGCCACGCGTACAATAACGGTGAATATGAGCGGCAGATGGTTTTTGCGGCTCTCGGCCCACAACGCCTTAAACTCGCGGCTGTGGTTTTTCTTCATTACCATGGCACGCAAGAATGGCGACATGACCATCACCGTGATTGCCCCGCAGATGAAGTTTGCCGTCCAGTGCCATCCTACAAGCAAATGGCGGACAAACGGCAGGAAGAACGTGAACATTAGGAATATCACGGCAAACGACAGTATGGAGTATACCAACGTGTTGGTTGCCATCTGGGTGAGCAGGCTCTTCCACTTGCTCTTTGCGGCCGACGTAGACGGGCGGCTCAGCGTGATGCCGTTGAGCGTGGCAATGACCCGCGGCGGCAAGCGGCGCTCCATCAGCGTGTAGCAAGGCGTGGCAAAACGTATCATGTACGGCGTGAGGAATGTGGTTATCACCGACACGGCCACCACGACGGGATAGAGAAACTTGCCTATGACGCCGAGCGACAGGCCGAGCGAGGCGATGATGAATGCAAACTCACCTATCTGTGCCATCGAGAAACCGCATTTCATGGCCGTCTTCAGCGGCTGGCCGCTTATGAGATAGCCAAACGAGCCAAACACGGCCTGCCCCAGGAGTATGGCAAGCACCAACACCACTATAGGCACCGCATATTCGGCAATGACGCTCGGCTCGACCAGCATGCCCACCGACACGAAGAATATGGCCCCAAACAGGTTCTTGACGGGCTCTACCACCCTTATTATCTTCTCAGCCTCTATCGTCTCGGCAAGTATGCTGCCCATGACAAACGCACCGAAAGCGCTGCTGAAGCCCACCTCGGCCGACACCACTGCCATGAGGAAGCACAAGCCCAAGGCCACCACAAGCAGCGTCTCGTCGTTGATGACGCCCCTCATGCGCCTCAGGAACATTGGTATGAGGAAGATGCCAACCACGAACCACAGCACAAGGAAGAACAGTATGCGCACCACTATGCCTATCATCTCGCCGCCGTCGGGGCTGCTGCCATGGGCCAGGGCAGACAGCATGACCATGAGCACTATGGCCAGCACATCCTCGAGAATGAGCACACTCATCACCAGCCCGGTGAAACGCTGCTGTCGCAAGCCCATGTCATCGAATGCCTTGTAGATGATGGTGGTAGAGCTCATGGCCAGCATTCCGCCAAGGAAAATGCAGTCCATGTGTGTCCAGCCAAACATTTTGCCAACGGTCATGCCCGACACCATCATGCAGAATATGATTGTGCAGGCTGCGATGACGGGGGCCATGCCCATCTTCAGAATCTTCTTGAACGAGAAATCGAGGCCGAGCGCAAACAACAGGAATATCACCCCGATGTCGGCCCATGCCCTAACGTTGTCAATGTCGACAACAGATATTGTATAAGGAAACTGCGGACTGACCACAAAGCCAGCCATGATGTAACCCAAAACCAACGGCTGCTTGAGCCGCTTGAAGACCAGCGTCACGATGCCTGCCACGACGAGAATGAGCGCAAGGTCCTTTATCAGCGGATCTAATTCGGACATAACGGCAAATTGTAATTATAGGGACACCCCTTCCGGTAGTGTCAATACCACTGCACGGCATTGCTGTAGCTGCTGCGCTTGTCGTACTTGAGCACGTCGGTGAGCGTGGCTGCGTTGCAGCGGAACGAGAAGTTATAGCTTGTGTATGGCGACAATACAACCGAACACGACATGTTGAAGCAATGCAGGTCGCGGCCGAGTGATGCCGTAGTCATGGATATTTTCTTGTTCTCAAAGTCGTAACCAGACGAGAAGCTGATGTTCCATCCGTCGCTGAGGCGTATGTTGCCGCTGAAGTTCAGGGTCTGGGTGAACGCGTAGGGATAGCGCATCTTGTCGTAGTTGAAGTTGCCACCCACGTCTTCGCGCATGGATATGCCATAGCCGAAGCTAAGCGACCATGGTATGCTGAACTTCATGTAGCCGTCCTCATCGGTCTCGGCCTTGCCGGCATCTTTCTTCTTTGCCCCCCTCTGCCCCTCCTGCAGGGTCTTGTCCTCGTTGGTCTCGGGGTCGAGATAGTCTTCTTCCTCCTCGGCGGGCTTGTCTTCATCGTCGTCTTTCTTCACCTTCTCTCCCTTGAGCCACTTTATGAAGTTCATCACCTTGTTGTTGTCGAGGGTGTAGGATATGTTTTGCGACATGCCCTGGAAGCGTCCGAACTTGCCTTGGCTGTAGCGCGTCACGTGGTCGCTCACGCGCGGGTTGCCGTTCTCGTCGAGCTCGTAGGCGTATGTGGCGAAGGTGGCGTTGAGGTTGAAGGTGTAGTTCTTTGTCAGCTTCAGGCGCAGCCGGGTGTTCAGGTCGCTCCACGGCCTGATGTCGGTAGCCATGTTGTACGACATGCTCGCCCCAAGCTCGTCGATGATGCTCACCTTCTTATACCCGGTTGAATCGTCGTCGGAGCGCAGCTTCATCTCAATGTTGTTAGATATGTCTACCGATATGCTTCCCGTCTTGCCCCTGCCCGGCACCCCGAAGAGCCCGTTGGAATACGGCGAGTATTCCACCAGCGACACGTTGCCGTCGGCGTCAGTGCGCTGGTAAGTCTCATAGTAGCCGTAACGGCTTGCGCCGAAGTCGGGCGCATAGTTGAAGCTTACCTGCGGCGTGAACACGTGGCGGATGGCTACAATCTTGTCGCCGAAGAGCTTGCGCCAAGGCACATACATGCCGTAGAGCTTGGTAGATGCCGACACGCTGAGGCGCCAGTTGTACAGGTTGTAGAATCCGTCGATGGTGTCGGTCACCTCACGCTGGTTCTCCGTGTCCCACGAACGCATTATCTTGTTGGTGTACATGCGGTCGGTGAACGTAAACTGCGGATTGATGTTCAGATAGTCGAAGAGCGTGAAATTGGCACTGATGGGTATGTTGTGCTGCATGCCGTTGCGCCAGTCGCGCGTAAGGCTGGAGTGCAGCAGCCTGTTTTCCTTTGTCGTTATAGAGTTGCTCAGCTGTCCGGTGTAGCTCAGCGATATCTTCTCGTACCACCGTTCCTTGCCTGCCATCTTCTTTCTCTTGAATGGATATATGCGGCTCAGCGAGATGTTCAGGTCGGGCAGCGTGAGCGAGATGGTTGAGTCTTGCATGCGCTGGTTGAGGTTCATGGTGGTGCTCAGCGTCAGGCCGATGTTTGAGAATGTGTTTGTCATGCTGACCGACGAGGTACGCGTGCTCTGCGTGTAGCTCTGCGGGTTGTACATGCTGGTCAGGTTGTTGCGCTCGTAGCTGCTCGTGGCGAAGTTGACACTTGCCGACAGCGTGCGGAAGGGGTTGGCCTTGGCGTCCTGTCGGTGGCTCCACTGTATCTTGAAGCTCGTCTGCTTTGAGTAGTCGGGCATGTTCTTCTCGCCGTTGATTGTGTTCTGGTAGCTGGCGTAGAAGCTGCCGCTGTATCGGTAGCGCTTGCGGTAGTTGGAGGCGACCGACAGTCCCCACGAGCCCTTGGTGTATATTTCGCCAAGCAACTTGAGGTCCATCTTGTCGCTGATGGCAAAGTAATAGCCTCCGTCGCGCAGATAGAAGCCACGCTCGGTTTCGTCGCCATAGGTCGGCATGATGAATCCGCTTGAGTAGCTCTTGGTGAACGGGAAGAAGCCGTAGGGCACGGCAAGCGGCAGCGGCACGTCGGCGATGACAAGGTATGCCGGGCCGAACACCACGTCTTTGCCCGGGCGCACCTTTGCCCTCGACAGGGCTATGTAGAAGTCGGGGTGTGGCTGGTCGCAGGTGGTATAGCGGCCGTGCTGCAGGAAGAGCTCGCCCGACGATGCCCGCTTCGACAGCTCGCTGGTCAGGAATCCGTCTTGCTGGGCTGTATACACCTCGTTGATGAGTCCTTTCTTTGTCTTGAAGTTAAAAGCCATGGTGTCGCTCTCGTAGGTGTCGCTGCCCATGACAAACACCGGGGTGCCGAACATGGCACCCGACGAATCGCGTGCGCCGGTGGCATGCACCAGACTGCTGTCCATCGACATGTATACCTTCTCGCTCGTGAGGTCCATGTTCTCATATTTCACGTGAGAATCGCCAAAGAGATAGGCCAGGCCCGTGGCGCCTTCGTATATCAGTGAGTCTTCGGCCGAGTAGACAACAGGGGCGTCTATGCCGTTTTTCTTCTGACGGTTAAGGCTATCGAAAGCCAGTGAGTCGTCGATAGCCTTGTTATGATGGTATATGGCCAGTTGCAGCGAGTCCATCTTTGTTGTGTCGGGGCCCTGGGCGGCGGCGTCACTGCCGAGGGCCGTGGGTATGCTGACAGAAACGCCCTGCAGCGATACCAGGGCGCCCTTGTCGTAAAGCGACACAGGGGCCACATGCCTGAGCACAAGTGAGTCGCCTGCCTTGCTGCCTGAATCGGGGGCCGACACGGCCTGAACCGACCTGCCCATCGGGGCAAGCGGCACCCCCGCCATCACAAAAATGAAGGCGAAAAGCATCAAAAATATCAATGTCTTTTTTCTCACGGCTGCAAAATTAATTATAAAATGGCGAATAACACATTGCTTTCAAATATTTAACGTTAATGAGCCTGCGGTTTTGACATAGCCCAACGCCGTGCTGCGCCACGGCCCGCGGGCGGCAGCCACGACGGCATTGGCCACGGCAGCCGATGGGCACAGACGGCGCGCCGGTTGCTGGCAAGGGAGCGGGAGCTATTTGGCGGCTTGGCAAAATGCAATCACATTCACCAGGCGGCCATTCTGACGCTGTGGGGGAACAATGGCTTTGGGGAGGTTTCGGGGCGGCTATTTTGGAAATGGCACAGCCACATCATTGCGCCACGCTACCGCCTTGATGGCAAGCGGGCTGCGTGACGGCAGACCACCGGGGCGGCCCGTGGCAGGGCCACCAACCGAGCCTGGGCGCAAGACGGGCCGTATGGCCTTGCAAAACGGCCCGTTCGGTAGTGCAAAACGGGCCATATTGCAATGTCAAACGGCACATATTGAAAACCGACGGCACTGATGCAGAAAGACTGAAGGGAAAGTCGTAGGTGAAAGCGCTTGCCGGGTGGACTTAAGATGCCGGAAAAACAGTGCAACAGAGCGGTTTGTCTGTTCCCGCAACAATTGCATTGTGTTGCCGCCGTAATTGGCCGCTCATGCGGCCCAAGGAGCAACGGGCCAACGCAAGGCATGGTTGCCGGCAAGAGACAGGCTATGGGATGGTGGCTGGCGGGAGGCACGGCCGCAGGCAGGATGGCATAAATGGCATTGGCCTGCGGCTGCACGCGGGCTATAAACGGGCAAGGCCATCACAACCGTATGGCCTTGCTCAACGTGGGATGGCAGCCTGGCGAGGCCCTTGACTGTCAACTCCGCCTACCGCAACGGGAGGCAAGCGGAAGGCAAAGGCCGCCAGTGGGGGCTGAAACAAGCCCCGTCACTCAAACATCGAGGCCCACCGCATAAACCGCCCCAAGCCTTCGTCACCAAACTTAGACAGACTCTTGGCTGCCTGCTCGACAGTGCGCACACGGTCGGGGTGCGACTTTGAGAAGAACTTGTCGGCATAACAAACCACCTGTTCCGTAAGCGTCAGCGGCAGATAGTCTTGTGGCGGGAGCGGCAATCGCTGCTCCTCTACCTGCCTACGGCTTATGCCTGCCCCGGTGTGGCGCTCGCACACGCTGGCGTAGTCGGGCCATCCCTCTGCCCTTACTATGGCTGCCCCGCAAATGCCGTGGCGTATGTAAGGCTCCGTTCCGTGGCAGTGGATGCTCGGGGCGTCGGTCTTGAAGATGCCGATGTCGTGAAGCATGGCGCAGTCTTCAACAAACTGGGCGTCGAGACCCAGCTCGGGGTGCTTCTTCACTATGGCCAAGGCGCGGTCGGCAACGTCGCGGCTGTGCCTCAACAACAGCCTGCGCAACTCGTTGTCTTCGGGATAACACTTGTTTATGATGTCTGTCACAAATTGTGATTGCATAACTGATATGATTGCTGTATGTTGGTTTTTGTCAACTGTTAACTGCAGCCTGCAGCTCCTTGTAGCAGCCTTTGGCAGACTATATCGCGGCAGCCGGGCGTTAATCCTTGTCGCGCTCTATCCAGCCGAGTATGTCGCCACGGCGAACGTTGGCTCCCTGGCGTGCGGTTACCTCAACCAGCTTGCCGCCGAGGTCGGATGGCACCGGCACAATCTCGCCCCACTTGGCCTGGATGTAACAGAAGGTGTCACCCTCCTTGTAGTGCTGTCCGATGAACGGCTCGAGGCAAGGAGCGCACTCGCTGGCGCCGCCAAACTCGTAATACAGGTGTCCGCCCAACGGGGCCACTATGGCATCGGCCTTGGCATGCTTCAGGGCAGCCAGTTGCTCGGGCGTCAGCTGTGAGCCGAGGCGCGCGTCCTTTGCCTTCTGCAGGTCGGCAAGGAAGTTTTTCTTGGCCTGTCCGCTCTTGTAGTTGCGGTACTGCTCGGGGTGCATGGCCAGTTCGAAGAGCTCTTCGTCGTCGGGTCCTGCCTCCCACCCGTTCTTCTGCATCTCTTCGCGGAAGCCGTCGAGGGCGTCGGGCAGCAGCGTGTGCGGGTCGTCGTCTGTAAACTTGCGGCCTTGCTTCTCGGCCAGGGCGATGAGCTCCGGGTCGATGGTTCCGGGCACCTTGCCGCTCTTGCCGAGTATCATGCCCCACATTGAGTCGTCCATCATCACGAAGCGGCCCTTGCCCTGGGTCAGGGTGAGCAGGTTCATCAGGGCGATGTTCTTTACATACTGCGAGAACGGCGTGACCAGTGGCGGGTAACCAACGCGAGGCCATACATAGGCCACCTCGTCGAACAACTTGACCAGCATGTCGTCCATGCTCAGCTCTTTCTCGCCTTTGCCGCGCAATATGCCGTTGATGACGTTGCGTATGCCACCCATGTCGGCCATCATCGAGCCCATCATGCCGCCGGGCAGTCCGCAACCGAGCAACAACGAAGACATGTGCTTGTTGGCCGGGTTGATGAAATAGCCCAACCACTCGTCGATGAACTCCTGTGTGAGCGAGCGGGCCTGCATGTATGCGTTCATGTTAATCTCTGGAACGTCGAAGCCTTCGTTCTTTAGCATGCTCTGCACAGATATGATGTCCGGGTGAACCTTGCCCCAGCTGAGCGGCTCGATGGCCGTGTCGATGATGTCGGCACCGTTGTTGCACACCTCAAGTATTGAGGCCATGGACAGGCCGGGGCCCGAATGGCCGTGGTACTGTATGATTATGTCGGGGTGCTTTGTCTTGATAGCCTTGGTCAGGGCGCCCAGCATGGCTGGCTGACCTATTCCGGCCATATCCTTGAGGCATATCTCGGGGGCGCCGGCCTCTATCAGCTGGTCGGCTATGTTGCTGTAGTATTCAACCGTATGTATGGGCGATGTGGTGATGCAGAGCGTGCCCTGGGGGGTCATGCCGGCCTCGGCTGCCCACTTGATGCTCGGTATGATGTTGCGCACATCGTTGAGACCGCAGAATATTCGGGGTATGTCGACACCCTGGGCATGCTTCACCCGGTACATCAGACGGCGCACGTCGTCGGGCACAGGATACATTCTCAGGGCATTGAGGCCGCGGTCAAGCATGTGGGTCTTGATGCCGACTTCATTGAATGGCTTGCAAAATGCTCTCACGGCTGCATTAGGGTTCTCACCGGCAAGCAGGTTGACTTGCTCAAATGCACCGCCGTTGGTCTCCACACGGGCAAAGCAGCCCATGTCAATTATGACTGGAGCGATGCGCTCCAACTGGTCCTTGCGTGGCTGGAACTTTCCGGAAGATTGCCACATGTCGCGGTAAACGAGACTGAACTGGATTCTTTTCTTCATAACCTTTTCCTTAATTTAAACCGTGATACTTACCCACCGGCCGCACAAGCGATTCATTGGTTGGCAATCATGCGGCCACGTGGCTGGCGGAAAGACATTAACCCAAGTGCACAGAGGGTAATCTGAAGGCACATGGCGCAATGGCCTATCCGATTGCAAATATAGGAATTATTATTTGAAAAGCATAAAAGGTAGGCGTTTATTTTGCCTGTCGGTTGTAAATAAATCGGTAAAAGATACAATGCAAACAGTATGTGGCGTGGTTCTGCCACCCCGGCTTGGCATTCCGATGCACTGCCGCCGGGCATTAATGCGGCGCAATATGAGCCCTCAGCGGGCTGCCTCAGAACTCATAGCCGAGGTTGAGGTAGAAAAACACGCGGCGCGTCTTGCTCGAATAACCGATGTTTGCATTGACGGGGCCGAACATGGAATTGTATGCCCACGACAGCTGGTAGCCGTGCAACAGCGGGCTGTCAATGAGATTGCGTATCTTGCCTGAGTTGAGCGCAAACGCCGCACGGGCTATCAGGTAGTTGTTGTCCATGATGCGCTGCTGCAGTTTTATGCCTGTAGCCACAAAGGCGTTGTCGGCCACCTCGATGTTGCCGATGCCGGCAAAGGACAGCTGCTGCTCCACGTAATGGCCGGCATAGTCGCCGCCAATGAAGTTGCTCAGGCACCACGGCATCTCGTTGCCGAGCAATATGCGCCCATACACGGCCGGCTGGAGCGTCAGGCGGTCGGTCAGCCGCACGGCAAAACGCCACCGTCCGTTGACGACATGGACTGGGGAAGACGAGCGGTAGTGGACGAAGTCGTCGGTATACATTGAGTAGCCGGCCTCGAGCGAAGCGCCATGGGTGGTGAAATAACGGTCGTTCTCTGAGTTGTAGTGCAGCCAAAGGTTGTAGCTGTACAGATGCTCGTCGCCGAACACCATGCCACTGAACTCGTCGCCGATGAGCATTGTGCCGTAATTGAAGTTCTCCCAGCGCGCGGCCAGGTCGAGGGTGAAGTTGCGGAGGTTGAAGCTTATTATGCCCAACTTTACCGAATGGTAATCGTATGTCACGTTAAAGTCGCGCTTGCCGCCGTTGTAGATGTTGATGTCGTTGTAGCGGAATGTGTAGTCCAGCGTCCAGTTGCGCCTGTTGGCTGGCATCACCGTGGCCGACACGTTGGCCATGTAGCGCCGCCCGAGCCTGCCGGTTACCGACACCTCGACAGGCAGCCGGATAGGCAGCCGGAAGTCGCTGTTGGCCTGCAGGGCCACGGTCTCTTCCGTGTCGAACCTCACACCAAGGTTGAGCTGGGTCATCTTGCGCCTTCCGGCCACGATGCGGAGCCAATAGCCGCCTGCCATCTGGCGCAGTGAGTATTCTGCCGATGAGTACATCAGGTCTGAACGGAGCGACACCATGACGCTCTCGAGTGTCTCATGGCTAACGCTGTCGCCCTCGACAAGTCCGAACTTGCGCGTGATGTAGCTGCTGTCCGCTTGGTTCACACCTTCAAAGTCGACCTCGGCGAGTTTCATGCGCTGAGGCTTGAATACCGCGGCCGCACGGTGCAAGCGCCTCGGCACGTAAGAAGAGTCAAGCCCTATGGCGCGCTTGAGGGCCATGAGCGAATCCCATTGGGCCATGGCGGCCTGCTCGCCGAGGGTTATCAGCGAGTCGACGGCGCTTGGCGAGAAACTCTTCGACGAGTAGTCTTTGGTGTCTACGGCTATCTGCACGTCGGTATGGCCTACGTTATCGTCAAACTTGTTCTTCACACTGAAGTCTACCAGCTGCATGATAATGTCGACGGCAGTGTTCAACTCCTTTGATGAGCGGGCGGGCTTCTGCAGCGTCACGCCTATCACTACATCGGCGCCCATGTCAAGGGCCACGTCTACGGGGTAGTTGTTCTTCAGCCCTCCGTCGACAAGCACCATCGAATCAATCCTCACCGGGGTGAAGACGCCGGGTATTGCCATGCTCGCACGCATGGCCTGCGACAGCCATCCGCTGCGGAAAACCACCTCAGAGTAGTCCACCATGTCGGTAGCCACGCAGGCAAACGGTATGGGCAGGTTCCTGAAGTCGATGGAGTCGTGGTAGCCAACGGTGAGCCACGAGAAGAGGTTTGAGAGGTTGTGGCCCGACACAAGCCCGCCCTCGGGCATCAGGCCGGTGGTTCGGATGATTGGACGGGACAAGAGGTAGGTTCCCTGGTTGTATCGTTCACGCATGCTCTGGTTGCGTGGCTCAACCATGTCGGACAAGAGGTAGCGCCAGTCTTGGCAGCGCACGAGTGAGTCGAGCGTAGGCGCGTCGTAGCCGATGGCATACAGTCCGCCCACTATTGCGCCCATGCTGGTGCCTACGACGTAGTCGACGGGTATGCCGGCGCGCTCAATCACCTTCAAGACCCCGATGTGGGCCATGCCCTTGGCGCCACCGCCGCTGAGCACCACCGCCACCTTCTTGCGTTCGCCGGCAAACGAGCATAGAGCGAAAAGAGCGGCTATGAGCAGCGACAACGCCCTCAAGCCACCACGTGATGACAGACATGGCGACTTTGACACGCTGGCGATGCATGCTCTATGTTGGTGTATTACCGGCATATACAACTATTATATGTTTGGTGAATGGCTCCGGCCTAAACAGCTCCTGAGGCTCGCCAGATGGGCTGGCGGGGCACTTGCTGTGCGCAAAGGCCTGCCGGCATTTTGCCGACAGCCCCCTCTACGGCCTCGACGGAACCGGCGTTCCGCCATAGGATTCCAGCCTTCGCTCTGCCATAGCCTCATACTTGGTGCCTGGCATGCCGTAGTTGGCATATGGATGGATACTTATTCCGCCGCGCGGAGTGAACAGACCGGTCACCTCGATGTACTTTGGCTGCATGAGCTTTACGAGGTCTTTCATTATTATGTTTACGCAGTCTTCGTGGAAATCGCCGTGGTTGCGGAAACTGAACAGGTATAGTTTCAGGCTCTTGCTTTCCACCATGCGCTCTCCCGGGATATACATTATGCGTATTTCGGCAAAGTCCGGCTGCCCGGTTATCGGGCAGAGAGAAGTGAACTCGGGGCAGTTGAACTGCACCCAATAGTCGTTTTCCGGATGCTTGTTGACGAAAGTCTCAAGCACTTCCGGTGCATAGTCCATCGAATATTTTGTTTTCGAACCGAGAGCATGCAGCCCTTCGGTTGTCCTGTTGCCTGAATCAGCCATTGCCTTAAGTATGTTTTATAAGTTGTCGTGGCGCTTCATCAGATGTTGCGCACATTAAATATATTGTAACTGATGCCGTTGTCGTAGACATCCTCGCCCTCATGCCGCTTTGTGATGCCCACCACGCGGATGGTGAGCGGCAGGGCCAGCACCTCGTAAAGGGTCTTCAAGACCACCTGAGAGATAATTAGCGATGGCATCTGGCTCATCGGAACCACGCCTGAAAGGGCAAGAGGAAAGAACACCACCGAGTCGGCCGACTCGCCGAGCACGGTGCTCACCACCGCCCTGACGGAGAAATGGCGGCCTCCCTGCGACAGTTTCATGCGGCTCATCACGTAGGCATTGATGAACGAACCCACCAGGAAAGCCACAAACGAGGCTGCAGCCACACGAGGCGCGAGCCCGAACACGGCATGGAACCCATCGTCGTTATCCCAATAGGGGGCACCGGGAATGGCGTCGGCCAAGGCCCCGAACATCACGAAAAGGAAGTTCATGGCGAAGCCAACCCATATTAGCAGCCGCGCCCGGCGGAATCCCCACACCTCGCAAACGCAGTCGTTGATGATGTATGACACCGGGAACACCAGCAAACCGCCGGTAATCGTCACCGGCCCGAAGGCCATCTGCTTTGTCTCAAGCACGTTTGCCGTTATCAGGCAAACGCAAAACAGTATGCCGAACAGCATGAACAGCACACTCACTTGTTCTCTTTTCTTGTTCATTCCTTGTTTTATTGATGGAGGTTAGCCAAGCACTCCACCCGCCACCGTGGCGGGATGATCACACTATTTTAAGCGCACAAAGTTACGAAAAAACTTCCAGCATCTTGCAACCTTTAGCCAAATACTTTTCCACAAGCCACAAATGAACGCCTGTTTTAAATGTTTTTCCATGCTTCTTGTGCCGCGGTTTGCCAACCAGCCATGCCATATTGCATTGGGATGCACAGGCAAAAGCTGCAGAGAATATTGCCTGCTCTTTCCACAACATGGACGACAACGCCTCAGCCTTTGCCTGAAGTTGAGCTCCCAACAACTTGCCAATGAAAGGCGGAATGTCACCTGCCATGTTCTTTTACCACGCCTACAGCAGGCTGATATCCCACAAACGCATATAATATAATGTGGAAAGCGCTTGCAGGGCATAGCCACTGGAGCCCAACAACATGGCCCCCCGCTTGCATGGCAATGCCATCAACAACAGAAACAAAGGGCCGGACAAGGGCAAAGAAACGGCGTGACGCCATGAACGCCACATTGCGTCAGCGAAGTCACAATGGACAAGACAAAGGCCGGAAACACAACGCAGCAAGGGCGTGAAATATGCTTTCACGCCCTTGCATTGCTTGAATGTCGTACGCCTGAGAATAAAGTCAGAACACCTCGCCTATCACCCTTTCAATCACTTCGGGGAAATACAGCTGCTCGAGCTTGTGAACCGAGGCAGCTATGTCGTCGGGGGTGTCAGTAGGCAAGACCGGGGTCTTGGCCTGGAATATTATCTCACCGCCGTCGCACACGTTGCTTACGTAGTGTATGGTGATGCCCGTCTCGGTGTCGCCCGACGCCCTCACCGCCTCGTGGACATGGTGGCCATACATCCCCTTGCCCCCATACTTGGGCAGCAACGCCGGGTGTATGTTGACAATGCGGCGCGGATAGCGCTCCGTGAGGAAAGGCGGCACCATGAGCAGGAAGCCGGCCAGAACGATGAAGTCGATGTGATGACTGTCCATCAGTCCCATGAGCTTGGCCTCGTCGGCGAAATCTGCCTTGGCCATGACCGCGGTGGGCACGCCAAGGTTCGACGCGCGCACAAGGGCATAGGCATCGGCGCGGTTGCTCAGCACGAGGGCAACGCGAACCGACCTGCTGCCGCTGAAGTGGCGGATTATGTTCTCACAGTTGGTGCCACTGCCCGAGACGAATATCGCTACGTTGACCATCAGGGCAGAGTGCTGGAGTAAGTGAACGTGTATTTCACCTTGGCGCCCTGCTTGTTGGTGACGGTCATGGTGCTGACACTCTTGTCGGAGTTGAGCGTTGTCTCAACAACAAACTTGCCGTCGGCGGCAGATGCCTCAGAGATTATCTTGCTGTTGCGGGCGTCGCGGAACATGGCTACGAGCTGGTAGGGATTGCACTCCTCTATGCCGAGCAGCAGTTGGTTGACGTCTACCGACTGGCAGCGGTTGCTGTTGTCGCTGTAACTCAGCTTGAGCATCTCGCGATAGACAATTCCCTCGGCGTTGCCACGCTGGTAACGCAGGCTGTCGGCCACATACTCGCCGTCGGGGTTGCCGTCGCGCAGGCTTCCGTTGGTATAGAGCAATGCCTGCACCGTGTACTCGCCGCCCCACTTGTGCTCCTCCACGTTGAAGGCATCGGCGTCGCCGGCAAATATGCTTTGCTCATAGTATCCCACGGTGTCGCGGTCAGACTGCAGGCGGTCGGTCTGGTATCCAAGGTCATAGACGCCGGTGAGGGTCGACGAACCGTCGCTCACCGACACCGTTGAGTCGCTGATATGATAGCCGATGGTCAGCCTGCGAAGCTGCTCGCCGTTCTTCTCCATCACGAGCAACGTCGGCCGGCAAAGCGTGTCATACTCTATCGTTATGGCGCTGCCGTCGTCGCCGCTGATGCCAGTCACGAGCGAGGCGTTGCCCAGGCTGCCGTCGCCGCGGGTGGCATACTGCGAGAAATAGAACGTGCCGTAGGCGTCGTCGCCGTTGCTGTTGTCCCTGACAACGAAGCGGGCCACCCTCGACTCGCCCGTCGTGTTGAGCGTAAACCGGGCCGGTATGGAATAGAACGCCCCGCCATTGCCCTGCATGAGGTCTAGTTTGCACCAATCGGCCCCCGACTCCTGGTCGATGTGCCATGCGCCGTAAGAGCCGAAAGTAAGAAAGGCATACGCCGTGTTGGCATAGACGGGCCTGCCGCCATTGGCGTTGACCCCGAAGAATCCGGCATAGGAATTGCCGTCAGACATGCACGACGAGAGCATGGCAACGGCCAACAGGGCCAACACAAGATCCTTGATTTTTTTCATATTAGTAAGAAAGTTTTTAATTGTTACGACTGTCTCAAATCAATAGTCACCATCGTCGTCCCAGTCGTCGAAGCCTTCGAGCGACGGGCCGATGAACGCATCGAGCGAGCGACGCTCCTTCTTCGTGGGGCGGCCAGTGCCGCGGGCCCGGTCGACAAACCCGCTTATGCGGGTCATCTCCAGCAGTTCGTATTGGTCGGGCGTGGTCACATTCTCGTATACCTGGGGTATTAGCTTTGCCCCCACGCGCTGCTCTATGGCCTGCAATATCTTGAACGAGTAGGTGATGGGAGGCTTGCGCACGCTCACCGTCTCGCCCACCTTCACCATGCGCGAGGGCTTCACGTTGGTGCCGCCCACCGTGACGCGGCCGTTCTTGCATGCGTCGGCAGCGATGGAGCGCGTCTTGAATATCCGCGCCGCCCACAGCCATTTGTCTATCCTTGCCTCTTCTGCCATCTATCTTTTCTTGTTGTATTGGTTCATAGTGATGTCGACGCCGGCCAGCACGAAGCTCCTTATCATCTCGCATGCCGTGTCGATGGCCGGGGCGAGGGCCTTCATCTCTTCGTCGCTGTAGCGCCCGAGCACCCACTCCACCTGCATACCGCGGGGGAAGTCGTTGCCTATGCCCACCCTCAGGCGGCAGTAGCGCTCGGTGCCAAGCACCGACTGTATGTTGCCCAGGCCGTTGTGGCCGGCATTGCTGCCCGATGCCTTGAGCCTGAGCGAGCCCAGCGGCAGGGCCAGGTCGTCGACAACGACAAGCATCCGCTCGACGTCTATCTTCTCCTTGGCCAGCCAATAGCGCACGGCATTGCCGCTGAGGTTCATGAACGTGGTCGGCTTGAGCAGGAATATCTTGCGCCCTTTCAGGCTGGTCTCGGCCACAAAGCCGTAACGGCGGTCGTCAAAAACAATATTGGACGCCTTTGCAAAAGCGTCCAATACCATGAATCCTGTGTTGTGGCGGGTCATGTCGTACTCCTGTCCGACATTGCCCAGCCCAACAATCAAGTACTTATCCATCAATTACCTGCTTCAGCTGCTGCGGCGGCCGAACGAGACGCACGTGTGGCCTTAACCGAACATACGATCACATCTGCCGGAGTAGCCAGCTCGAGGCCCTCGAAGCTCAGGTCACCCACCTTGATGCTCTTGCCCAACTGGAGCGAAGTGACGTCGATGTCAAGATGCTCTGGGATAACCTGGTAGGGAGCAGTAACGTTGATCTTGCGTATAGAGAGGTTTATGCGGCCACCGTCGCGCACACCCTGAGCCAGTCCGTTGAGCTTGACGGGGATGCCGATGGTGATTGGCTTCTGGTCGTTAACCTCGTAGAAGTCTACGTGCAGCACCTGGTCGGTAACCGGATGGAACTGCAGTTCCTTCATCACAGCCGTGTGGCTCTCGCCGTCGATGACGAGGTTGACCACATAGATGTGGGGCGTGTAGACAATCTTGCGGAGGTCGCGCATTGAAACGGCGAACGACAGAGCTTCGGGAAGCCCGTTCTCACCCTTCTTCTCGCCATAAACATTACACGGAACAAGTCCTTCCTTGCGCAGCAACTTTGTGGCCTTCTTGCCTGTCTCGGTGCGCTTTGTGCCTTTAAGTTCGATTTCTTTCATCTTGTAAGTGTTACTCTAAATTAAGTTTTTACATTGTTGTGCTTAATTCACCATCACACGAATGCTAATTTCGATGTGTCTGAAAAAGCGGTGCAAAGTTACATGTTTTTATTCAATCACGCAAGCATTTCACTCAAAATAACATACCGACGGCCACGCAACGAGACTTTGCATGCCTGATCAGGGCAAGGATTATCTGGCCCGACAGCGCGGCATTTGCCCCGGCCGGCGGCCCAACCAGCCAGGATGGCCAAATGCGGGCAAACGAGCCAACCCGCTGGCTTACAGCCGTTTCGCGCCGGGCACGGCCAAAACAGCCAGTCAAGGCAACGCCGCGCCGGCGTGAAACGGCCCGTTCGGCAAGCCAAGATGGCCCGTATCGGCATCCGGCGGAGGCCGTTTCGGCCGTCAAAAACCATGATGCGGCAAGCCAAAACGGCCCCGACGGCGGCGCAACGGACCCGGCCACCGACCCATGCGGCGCCATAGCCATGGGCCGAAACCAGCCGCGGGCATCTGCCTTGCGACTTTTGTTTGTAAAAGATTCAAAAACGTGCGGCAGTCCACCCCACCCCGCCAGCCACCGCCAGCCAGCCGCAGCATCGCGTGCCGGCGGCTACATGGCCTGCCACCGGCCGCAAGGGCAAGCCCCGCGGCAGCCCGACGGCCCCGCGGCGGCAGCCACCAACAATCCACTTTCATAAAAAAACTCAATTAAACGACATAATTCTTGCAACATAAAAGATTTTTATCTAAATTTGCACTCGTTAGTGGGCAGAAGCCTGCCTGCGGCACGTAAGGATTAGAGAGTCTACATTTAGAAAAGTATGATCAATCGAGAAATAATAAGGATAAAGATAGTCCAGTTAACCTACGCCTACTATCAAAACGGCAACAAGAATATTGACTCGGCAGAAAAGGAGCTGTTCTTCAGCCTCTCAAAAGCCTACGACCTGTATAACTACATGCTGGCGCTCATCGTAAGCATAACCAAGGAAGCACGCCGACAGATTGAAATAGTGCAGAGCAGGGCCAGGAGGGAAGGCACAGACATGCCTTCGCAGAAATTCGCATACAACAGGTTCGCGCTGCAACTCGAGGAAAACAAGATGCTCAACGACTTCATCGAAACGCAAAAGAAGACGTGGGACAACGAAATCGAGTTTGTAAGGAAGCTGTACAAGCAAATAACGGAAAGCCAGATATACAAAGACTACATGGCCGACACCGTCGACTCGTATGCAGCCGACAGGGAGCTGTGGCGCAAGATATACCGCACGCTGATACAGGAAAACGAGGAGCTCGACGCCTTGCTCGAGGAACAGAGCCTCTATTGGAACGACGACAAGGAGATTGTCGACACGTTTGTGCTCAAGACCATAAAGCGGTTCGACGAGAAAAACGCCGCCAAGCAGGAACTGCTGCCCGAATACGACAGCGAGGAAGACCGCGACTACGCTCGCAAACTGTTCCGCGCCACCATCATGAATGCCGACGAATACCAGCGGTACATGAGCGAGGCGTCACACAACTGGGACTTCAACCGACTGGCATACATGGACATCGTGATCATGCAGATAGCACTCGCAGAAATCATGACGTTCCCCACCATACCCATAAGCGTCACCATCAACGAGTTCGTAGACATAGCAAAGCTTTACAGCACGCCACGCAGCGGCGGATACATCAACGGAATGCTCGACGCCATAGCCCGCCACCTGATACAGACCGGACGGCTGATGAAGCACATGGACGAGCCACGCAACAAGCGCGACAAGGCCAAAGAAGACAACGGCAACGAAGCCAACAGCTACGAAACGGCCGACGAGAGCGAAAACAACGAACAAAACAAACAATAAAAAAGAGTAACGACAATGACAACGACTATCCTGGCCGCACAGGCCGCACAAGGCGGAAGCAGCATGAGCTTCATCATCCTGATGATAGCAATGTTCGCCATCATGTACTTCTTTATGATAAGGCCGCAGCAGAAGAAGCAAAAGGAGATACAGAAATTCCAGAACTCTATCGCCGAGGGAACCTCTGTGGTTACCGGCGGCGGCATCTACGGCACCGTAAAGCGAATTGACCTGGCTGCCAACATCGTCGAGGTGGAAATAGCACGCGGCGTGGTCATCAAGGTCGACAAGGGCTACATATTCAAAGACCCGACCAGCTCGCAGATAACAAAGTAAATGGATAGCCGGCGCGACATAAAGCAACTGGTCAGGAACTTCCTATTCAGCTCAGTGAATAAGGAGTTTCTGACCTTTTTGTTCTTCCTCGCATTGTCGGGCGTCTTCTGGTTGATGATGACCCTCAACGAGACATACGAGAAAGAAGTGGAGATACCTGTGCGCATCGTCAACGTGCCCAAGAACGTGGTGCTAACCTCCGACGAGCTCGACACCGTCAAGGTGACACTGCGCGACAAGGGCCTTATGCTCATAAGCTATCTCTACGGCGAAGGCATGCGCCCGCTTACAATAAACTTCAAGACCTACGCCAAGGGCAACGGATACAGTGCCATACCGGCATCCGAACTGCAGCGGCTGATATACCAGCAGCTGTCGGCATCAACCAAGATTGTGGGGTCCAAGCCCGACAAACTGGAGATTTTCTTCAACTACGGACTAAGCAAGAGGGTGCCGGTGAAATGGACCGGGAGGGTAATACCCGAACACCTGTACTTCATCTCGCACGTCGAATACTTCCCCGACAGCGTCAGCATTTACGCCTCGCAAGAAAAACTCGACAGCATCAAGGTGATATACACCGAGCAACTCAACTATGCCAACTTCCGCGACACACTGTCCGTCACCTGCAAGCTACAGAAAATACGCGGCGTGAAGGCCGTTCCCGACAGGGTGAAAGTGGCGTTCCATACCGACGTCCTCACCGAAGAAAGCATCAGCGACATACCCGTCAAGGGCATCAACATGCCAGAAGGCAAGGTGCTGCGCACGTTCCCGTCGAAAGTGACGGTGAGGTTTGTCACCGGAGTAAGCCAGTTCAGAAACATCAAGGCGCAAGACTTCGTGGTAGTTGCCGACTATGCCGAGATAATGAAAAACCCATCCGACAAGTGCAACATATACCTGAAGTCGGTGCCAAACGGCATTTCGCGACCGTCGCTAAACATAAAACAAGTTGACTACCTTATAGAAGAAGAATGAAAACGGGCATCACCGGCGGTATAGGCAGCGGCAAAAGCTACGTCTGCGCACGCCTGGCGGCACGGGGCATAAGCGTGTACGACTGTGACAGCGCAGCCAAGCGGCTCATGCGCACCTCGCCCGCCATAATGGAAGCACTGTCGCGCCTCATCGGCCCCGACACCTACACCGACGGCAGGCTGAACAAGGCCAGGGTGGCCGAGTTCCTGCTTGCCTCCGAGGCCAATGCCAAGGCAATAGACGGCATTGTGCACCCGGCAGTGGCCGACGACTTCAACAGGAGCGGGGCAGAGTGGATGGAATGCGCCATACTCTACGAATCGGGATTCAACAACCTGGTAGACTTCGTGGTGGCGGTGACCGCCCCTGAGCACGTCCGCCTGCAGCGCGTGATGGCACGCGACAACATCACCGAGGCCAAGGCGCGCGAATGGCTCTCACGGCAGATGCCGCAGGACGAGGTGGAAAGGCTGGCGGACTTCGTCATCGTCAACGACGGACAGTCTGACATAGACAAGCAAATAGACCAACTAATCAATAAACTGAAATAAGAATAGATCATGTTACAGACAATCTTAGCCATTTCAGGCAAACCCGGGCTCTATAAACTCGTGTCAAGAGCCAAAAACAGCCTCATCGTCGAGGCTATCGACGAAACCCACCGCCGCATGCCTGCATTCGCGGCAGACAGGATTACGTCGCTCGCCGACATAGCAATGTACACCGATACCGACGACGTGCCATTGCACAAAGTGCTTACCAGCATCAAGAACCTGGAAGAAGGGAAGCCCGCCTCGATAAACTACAAGAAGGCAAACAACGACGAACTGCGTGAGTACTTTGCCAAGGTGCTGCCCAATTTCGACAGGGACCGCGTACACAACAGCGACATCAAGAAGCTGCTGCAATGGTACAACATACTTGTAAACAACGGTATCACCAACTTTGACGAGGAAATGAAGCCCACCGAAGGCGACAACATAGACAACCGCCTTGAGAAAAAAGAAGAGCAGGAAGAGGCATAATGCCCTCTGCCACGCTTCATTCACATAAAGCATGCAGTCCATTGGCGATGGCCGTGCCATTCATCCGGGCGCCGCTTCACGCCAATGGACTGCTTCAATATCCCCCTCACCACCCTACCCTAATGTAAAAGCTACAGTTACAATGGCGGCAAAAAACAGTTCTTCACTCAAAGACATAGCGGCTAAGCTGGGCATAAGCATAGCCACGGTGAGCCGTGCCCTACAAGACAACCCGGCCATAAGCAAGGCCACGAGGGAAAGGGTGGCACAGGCGGCAAGGGAGATGAACTACTCGAAAAACTTCATTGCAGACAGCCTTAGAAGCGGTCAGCTGCCGGTGATAGGCGTCATCGTGCCCCACGCCGTCACGTTGTTCTACTCTTCTGTGCTCGACGGCATAGAGCAAGTCGCGGCACAAGACGGTTACGCGGTCATCAACATGAACTCCCACGAGAGCTACGAGGAAGAGCGATGCAACGTGAGAAGCTTGCAGAACCTGCATGTTGCGGGCATCATAGCCAGCGTGACGCAGGAAACGGAAGACTTCAGCCACTTCGACGCGCTTGCCAAAGAGCACCTTCCTGTCGTCTTCGTTGCCCGCGACATCCCCACCCGCAACTACTCGTCGGTGACGGCCGACAGCGTCGAGGCGGCCCACAGGGCCACGCGCCACCTCATCGAACAGGGCTGCAGGCGAATAGCCATACTGTGCGGCCCAAACCGCCTGAAGATGGTAACCGAACGAAAGCACGGCTACATCGAGGCGCTGCACGACAACCGACTGCTCGTAAGGCCGGAATACGTGGCATACAGCGACATCAACACTCAGGCCGCCATGCAGGCCACCGAGAGGCTGCTGTCGATTCCAGAAAGGCCCGACGCCATCATTGCACTCAACGACACGCTGCTCTTCGCGGCCATGAAAGCCATCAAGAACAAGGGATTGGACATGCCCGACGACGTGGCACTGATTGGCTTCAGCGATGTCGAGTATGCCGAATACGTCTCGCCTTCACTATCAACCATTGAAGACCAAAGCCGCCTGATGGGCGAAACGGCATGCAGGATTCTGCTCAACCACATCAACGGGTCGCCTGCCCCGGTAAAGAAAATCATCCCGACCATACAAAGAGTACGCGAAAGCAGCTGCAAAAAACGGTAAACGCCAAAGGCCTGCCAAAGCAAAGCCGACCAGCGCCACGACAAAACGAAGCTGCGCCACCTGCCGTGAACACCGAGCAGGACTGTGCACGTCGCCGCTCATTTCACGCAAGATGGCGCAGCCATTTTGCATTTACCACGAATCGGCCATAAGGCTACCGGGGTTTTACTCTACATTTATATCCTGCCCACCAAACAGCTTTACGACCCTTGCCGCTGTCTTGTAAGGCATTTATGCAGTGATTGTCACTTCATCTTAGTTATCTCCGAACCGGCCATGAGGAACGCCCCGAGCCCGAAATCATCGAAGTCCGGCTCGCGGTCGTAAGTCACAGGCTGTGCTTCCTTCGGCTCTTTGCCCGTGCCCTGAACATATCCCAGGAAACCGTTGGGGTGCAGACAATCCTTCACCATGGCGTTCCATGCCTTGTAAATCACAGGCGAGAACTCTGCCGCATCAAGCAGACCGTGGTTCACTCCGTAAGCCATGCCATATATAAACATGGCCGTTCCGCTGAGCTCCTTGCCGCCATAGTTCGACGGGTCGTGCAGACTCACGTTCCAGAAACCGTCTTCACGCTGCAACGGCTTCAAAGCCTTGCACATCGACACGAGCATAGTCTCGTATTCCTTGCGGTGCTTTTCGTCTTCGGGCAGCAGGTCGAGCATGCGCGCCATGGCCACCACAATCCATCCGTTGCCGCGCGACCAGTAGCAGTCTTCGCCGTTAGGCTCCTTGTATGGTGGGTCGAAGTCGGCGTCGCGCCACCACAGCGAGTCCTTCGGATTGTACAGACCGTTGTCGCCGTGCTTTGTCTTGGTAAACATATACATGTCGTACGCACGGTCGTAATAAGCCTTGTTGCCCGTGAGGTTGCCCATCTGGGCGAATATCGGCATAGCCATCTGAACCGCGTCTATCCACGACCAGTCGTCAATCTTGTCGGTAGCCATCATCGAATCGATGGCCGAGCGTATGGCAGTGATATACTTTTCGGGCTTCTTAGGGTCGAGCTGATACAGGTAAATGTACGTCTGCCCGGCGCACAAGTTATCGGCATTGCGTGGCAGCACCCCGTTCTTAGTGCCCCTCAAGCCCCAGTTGTGCTTGTTGCCCCACTCAATGGCGTAGTCGAGGTAACGCTGCTGCGGGTCTACTTCATACAAGTCCATGAGCCCCTCGAAATAATATCCGCGCGTCCAGAGGTTGGCCTCATAGTTCTTTTTGCGCGAGGGATAAGGTATGACCTGCCCCGGATCGCTCCATTTATTCATGAAATAGTCGTTGGCCACACGCATGGCCGTAATCACGCTCTTTTTCGACGGCTTTGCCTCATTGGTCTCCGCGGCGGGCAACGCCGTGGCAAACAGAGTCGCACAAAGCACCGGAGTGATGATTTTCTTCAGCTTCATAACGATTGAATTAACATTTATAATATTATTGTTCTATAGTTTCCGATTAATAATTATAATAATGTGGCGGGCTCGCACTTAAGCTGTGTGCAGCCGGCATTTTTTGATTTGCATTACATCCGAGCCCCGTCACAGACGCCGGATGCCCCACATGGCACCATCATCAGCACGGCCGCTCTTTCTGCAAAAATACTACTTTAATCCTGCAAACACCGGAAAAAGGCGATGCTTTTAATTTTGTTTAACGATAACAGACGACGGTAAGCGCGTCGTTGTTTGCAACAACATCATATTGTATGACCAAGTTCGGGCAGACAAACGCACGGCAACCGGCTTAGCGGTGGGCTGCACGGCACGGCAAAACACCACAAAAAGCCACGGCAACGAGGTCACATTGCAGAAAAATTGCTACCTTTGCAACTGCATAAGCCGCTGCCGCACACCCGCCCTACAGCCATGACTGGGCTTCGGTGCCTGCCGGAGTGCCCGGCAGAGGAGCCCGAAGCCTAAGCCGCAAGTCCCTCACAGGAGTGGCCGACAGGCAGCCGGCACTGCTATCTACCATAAACAACAAGAAGCATAATCAGCCATGACTATGCTCACAGAAGACTAAAACGAATGAAAACAGGAAAAATCTTACTGGCCTGCATGATGCTCACCGGGGCATCGCATGCAATGGCCGACAACGTCAAGACCACCGACCGTGGCGTTGAAATCTACGTGGCAGACGCTTCGCCCGCGTCGGCCGGAGTGGTCAGACTAAGCGTTATAACCGACAACATCGTGCGCGTGGAGGCCGTACCGGGCGACAGTCTGCCAGCACCGCGTGCCAGCCTGATGGTGGTTCCGCAAGAGCCATGCGGCCGATTCGACTGCACCGAGCGGGGCGACAGCGTACATTTGTCTACCCGCACGCTGCTCGTCAGCGTGAGCAAGGCCACGGGCGCCCTCGTGTTCAGAGACAGGGCATCGGGCCGTGTGCTGCTGCGCGAAACGGCAAATGGCGGCAAGAGCTTCACCAAATACGTGTCGCCGCAGACCACGCTGCCCCCCAACTACCGACCGTCGGCGCCGGGCGAGGTCAACTGGGGCCGCCGGGAGCACCTCAACCGGCTCACCGAGGCCGACCGTACGGGCTACTCCTGGCACGCGCTGTTTGACAGTCCGGCCGACGAGGCGTTCTACGGACTGGGCCAGCATCAGTCGGAAGAGATGAACTACAAGGGGCGCAACGAAGAGCTTTTTCAGTATAACACCAAGGTGTCGGTGCCGTTTGTAATGAGCACACGGGGCTACGGCCTGCTCTGGGACAGCTATTCGTATGGCAGGTGGGGCAACCCCGACGACTACCTACAGCTGGGCCGGGCTTTCAAGCTGCGCGACAAGGACGGACAGGCCGGGGCGCTCACCGGCACATACACCGACAAACGGGGTCGCACGCTGACAAGGCGTGAAGACTCGATTTACTTTGAGCACTCTGGCGTGATAGGCAACCTGCCGAAAGGATTCAACCTCGACGGGTCGTCGGTGATATACGAAGGCACCATAGAAGCCCCAACGACAGCCAACTATCACTTCATCCTGTACTACGCGGGCTACGTGAAAGTGTATCTCGACGACAGCCTGGCGGTGGCCGAGCGGTGGCGCACGGCATGGAACCCAAACTCATACAAGTTTACAGCAAGGCTCACACAGGGCCGCCCCGTGGCGCTCCGCATAGAGTGGAAGCCCGACGGGGGCACGTCGTACTGCGGCCTGAGGGCTGCCAGCCCGCTCACCGACGAGCAGCAGGGGCGCTTGTCGATATGGAGCGAAATGTCGCCGTCGATGGACTATTACTTCATTGCCGGAAGCTCGATGGACAGCATCATCAGCGGCTACAGGCGCCTTACGGGCCGCGCCCAGGTGATGCCCAAGTGGGCGCTGGGCTTCTGGCAGAGCCGCGAACGCTACAAGACGCAGGACGAGGTGCTGTCGACGCTCGCCGAGTTCCGCCGCAGGCGCATACCCATAGACAACATTGTGCAAGACTGGAACTACTGGGAAGACGACCAGTGGGGCAGCCACCGCTTCGACCCCAAGCGCTATCCCGACCCGCAGCTGATGCTCGACAGCGTGCATGCCATGCACGGACGGTTCATGATATCTGTCTGGCCCAAGTTTTATTGCAACACCGACAACTACAGACAGCTCGACTCCAACGGCTGGATATACCGCCGGGCAGTGGCCGACTCCATACGCGACTGGGTAGGGCCGGGCTATGTCGGCTCGTTCTACGATGCCTACTCGGCCGGGGCGCGCAGGCTTTTCTGGAAACAGATGGACGACAACCTATACTCAAGATACGCAAAGGGAATAGACGCCTGGTGGATGGACGCATCTGAACCCAACGTGCGCGACTGCACCCCGATAGGCTACCGCAAGGCCCTCTGCGGCCCCACGGCCTTGGGAACGAGCGACGAATACTTCAACGCCTACTCCATTGTCAACGCCGACGCCATCTACAACGGGCAGCGATCTGCCGCCCCCGACCGCCGCGTGTTCCTGCTTACGCGCAGCGGTTTCGCCGGACTGCAACGCTACAGCACCGCCACATGGAGCGGAGACATAGGCACCCGGTGGGAAGACATGCGCGCGCAAATGACCGCTGGCATCAATTTCTCCATGTCGGGAATACCGTTCTGGGGCATGGACCAGGGCGGCTTCTGCGTCGAGAAACGGTATGTGGCCGCCCAGAAACTGTTTGACAAGACCGGAACGGAGAATGCCGACCTGGCCGAATGGCGCGAGCTGCAGGCACGCTGGAACCAGTTTGGGTGCTTCATACCGCTCTACCGGGCCCACGGCCAGTGGCCTCTGCGCGAGGCGTGGAACATTGCCCCCGAAGGGCATTCGGCCTACGAGAGCATCACTTTCTACCACAGGCTGCGCTACCGGCTCATGCCTTACCTCTACTCAATGGCCGGATGGGTGTGGCTGAAGGACTATACGATGATGCGCGGACTGGCCATGGACTTTGCCGACGACCCCGCCGTGCGCAACATTGCCGACCAATGGATGTTCGGCCCGGCGCTCATGGCATGCCCTGTGAGCCGATACAAGGCGCGCAGCCGCGAGGTTTACCTGCCAAGGCAATGCGGTTGGTACGACCTGTACACGGGCCGACACACTGCCGGAGGGCAAAAGCTGACCGCCGACGCCCCCTACGGCCGCATACCGGTCTTTGTGCGTGAGGGCGCAATAGTGCCATTCGGGCCGGCCATACAGTGGAGCGACGAACGACAGGCCGACACGATATGCCTTTACGTATATGCCGGGGCCGACGGCGAATTCATGCTCTACGAAGACGAAGGCACCAACTACAACTATGAGAAAGGGCTCTACTCTACCATCAGAATTGCCTACGACGACTCTTCGCGCCGCCTTACCATAGGGCCGAGGCAGGGCTCGTTTGACGGCATGCTCCGCCGCCGCAGTTTCCGCATCGTGTATGTGACGGCCGGGAAACCTGTGCCCATGAATCCCGACACCAGTGAAGGCAGGATGGCTGAATACAGCGGCAGCGAGGTGACCATTGACTTGTGAAACAACAACAATGCACAATATGAAAAGAATATTATTGCAAATCATTGCCGCGGCAGCCACGCTACATGCCGCCGCACAGACCGAGACGCCCACCTACCTCAACCCCGGGGCCACGGTGGAGGAGCGCGTACAGGACGCGCTGAGCCGCATGACGCTGCACGAGAAGGTGCAGATACTGCACGCACAGAGCAAGTTTTCGTCGGCCGGGGTGCCAAGGCTCGGCATCAGGCAGCTTAACATGGCCGACGGGCCGCACGGCGTGCGCGAGGAGATAGAGTGGAACTCGTGGAGCCCGGCGCGCTGGACCAACGACTCGTGTGTGGCGTTCCCGTCGCTGACGTGCCTTGCCGCTACATGGAACCGCGACCTGGCCACGCTCTACGGCGACGCCGTGAGCGAGGAGTTTGCTTACCGCGGAAAGGACATCATGCTCGGCCCGGGCACCACGATAGCCCGCATGCCGCTAAACGGAAGGGCGTTTGAGTATATGGGCGAAGACCCCTTCCTGGCCGGCGAGCTGGCTTCCGGCTACATAACGGCGGCCCAGGCCAACGGCGTGGCATGCTGCCTGAAGCACTTCGCGCTCAACAACCAGGAGGTGGGACGAATGACGGTGAACGTCAACGTCGACGAGCGCGCCCTGCGCGAGATATACCTGCCGGCCTTCGAGAAATGCGTAAAGAAAGGCGGCCTGTGGACTATCATGGGCTCATACAACAAGTGGCTCAACGCACACTGCTGCCACAACGACTCGCTGCTGAACGGAATACTGAAGCGCGAATGGGGCTTTGACGGCGCCGTGGTGAGCGACTGGGGCGGCACCCACGACACTTGGCAGGCGGCAACGGGAGGGCTCGACCTTGAGATGGGCACGGGCACCGACGGCAAGACCACCGACAAGAGCCTGGGCTACAACACATACTACCTGGCCGACGCCTTCGAGAAGCTGGTTAGAGAGGGCAAGGTGCCCATGTCTACGCTCGACGACAAGGCAGCAAGGGTGCTGCGCACGATATTCCGCACGGCCATGAACCCGAAGAAGGCCGTGGGCTCCATGTGCTCGGAAGCCCACTATGAGGCCTGCAGCCGCATAGGCGAAGAGGGGGTGGTGCTGCTGCGCAACAAGGGCTCGATGCTGCCAATCGACGCCGACCGCTATGGCCGCATACTCGTGGTGGGCGACAATGCCGTGAGAAACATGAGCGAAGGGGGCGGCTCTTCCGAGCTGAAGACGCGCATGGACATATCGCCCCTCGAAGGGCTCAGGGCCGTATATGGCGACAAGGTAGACTTCGCCAGGGGCTACTATGCCGGGCGCGCGCTGTATGCCAAGGCCGACAAGCTGGACCCCGACTCGCTGGCGGCACTGCGCAACGAGGCCCTTGAAAAAGCCAGGCAGGCCGACCTGATAATCTTCATAGGCGGAATGAACAAGAACGGGTATGAAGACTGCGAGAACTCTGACCGCAAAAGCTACGGCCTGTCTTACGGCCAGAACGAACTGATAGAGGCTTTGGCCGCCGTGCAAAAGAACATTGTGGTGGTCACCTACGGTGGCAACGCCTACGCCACGCCATGGCTCGACAAGGTGAAAGCCTTGTTACACTGCTGGTATCTCGGCTCCATGTCGGGGCAGACGCTGGCCGACGTGCTGTCGGGCAAGGTCAACCCCAGCGGCAAGCTGCCCGTGACGTTTGCCCGTGAGCAGTCAGACTACCCTTGCTTCAGATATGGGGCCGAGGGCTATCCGGGCGTCGACGGGCAGGTGTATTACAAAGAGGGCATATATGTGGGCTACCGATGGTTTGACACCAAGGGCGTGGAGCCGCAGTTCCCATTCGGGTTCGGACTAAGCTACACCACCTTCAAGTATGGCCGCCCCAGGCTCTCGGCCGACAGCATGGATGCCGGCGGCAAGATAACGCTGACCGTCGACGTGACCAACACGGGCAGCCGCAAGGGCAAAGAGACAGTGCAACTGTACATAGGCGACGAGGAAGCAAGCGTTGACAGGCCCGACAAAGAGCTGAAAGGATTTGAGAAAGTGGAGCTTGAACCGGGCCAGACAAAGACCGTAAGGTTTGACATCACAGCCGAAATGCTGAGCTTCTGGTCTGACAAGACGCATGGCTGGACAGCCGAGCCCGGCCGCTTCAAGGCCTATGTGTGCGCCAGCCAGACCGACGTCAGGGGCACGGCAGGGTTCAGCCTGCACTGAGAAAAAACACAACATCAACGCCGCCGCGGCCCCGCCATGGCCCCATTGCCGGGCCAAACGGGCCCCGTGGCCCCGCCAAACAGGCCGTTTGGCACCCTGGGAAAGGCCGTTTTGCAAGTCAAAACGGCCTTTTTCGCAACCCACTGTCAATCAGCACATTGATCCTTGCGACAACCATGGCGAAACTGTTTTACACAAAAATCGGGGCAACCGATGTAAATTTAAAGTGGAAAATCACTAACTTTGCATGGCCGCAACAACCGCCGACGGCTACCGGCCGCACGCGAAAACCACGAAAAAGCATCTGCATAAAGCAATGGAGATAAAACCGATAGCACACTTCCGCTCACCCTTCGCCACCAAGTTTGGCATACCGCGCCAAAGCGGCATAGTGCCGCAACTGCGCGGCAGGATAATAATGGAGCCTCAATATGCCTCGGCCGAGGCACTGCGCGGGCTCGACGGATTCGACTACCTGTGGCTCGTCTGGGGCTTCTCGGCCAACGCCGGTGCCCCCGTCCACCTCACGGTGCGCCCTCCGCGCCTCGGTGGCAATGCGCGCATGGGGGTGTTTGCCACCCGGTCGCCATTCCGGCCAAACGGCCTCGGCCTGTCGTCGGTAAGGCTGGAAGGCGTAAGTGTCGACACGGCCGAAGGCGCCGTGATAACCGTTTCGGGCGCCGACCTCATGGACGGCACGCCCATCTACGACATAAAGCCCTACGTGGCGTTCACCGACAGCCACGCCGCCGCACGCAGCGGCTTTGCCGACACCGAGCGATGGGGCACGCTGAAGGTGGAATACGACAAGGAAACGCTCGGCAGCATGGACGGCGCCGAGGCCGAGGCACTGCTGCGGGTGCTCGAGCAAGACCCGCGCCCGCAATACCACGACGACCCTCAGCGCATCTACGGCATGCCCTACGGGCAGTGGGACGTGCGCTTCAGGGTGGCCGACGGCATACTGACAATAGTCGAGATCGTTGGAAGCCGGTGACGGCGGCCTACTGCTTGGCAAACCTGACAACGATGTTCTCAAAGCCCATGGCGCGCAACATGTTGCGGAACTGGGCGTCGGCGTTGTTCTCTGCGCTCTTTATGTTGGCCTCGGTAAACCCGTGGCTCAACATCTGGCTGTAGGCCCTGCGGTACAGGGCCTCGCGGTCGGCTGCCGACCAACGGCCGCTTTCAAAGAACGACTTGGTTCGGGCCTCGTCTATGAAGTCGTGGTCGAGAAGGCTGATGGGCGGCAGCGTCACCGTGACCGAGTCGCCGTTGGCCACTATCCAGCCCGGCTTGGCCTGGCCGAGGTCTACGCCGAAGCGCAACGTTCCGTAATAAATGCGCACCAGGTGGTCGTCGCTGAAAATGCCGCGACGCACGGTGTCCACCAGCTCCTCGTCTGTCACAGACAGAAACTCCCACTGCCCGATGGCCTTGATTGAGCGTATCTGCTCGGGCGTTATGTCAATCTTCTTGTCCGACCCTATGCTTACCGTGCTGTTGTGGGCCGTGTGGCCCACCCAAAAGAAAGCTGCAAGCACAGCCACGGCAATGACGGCCACCGCCACAATGCGGGCCTTTGATATGTTATTGAGCAGTTTTTTCATCTTTCAACGGTTGAGTTGTCAAGTAAAACGCTTATGTCACGCTCTGTGAAATCCTTTCGGAAAGCAATAGTGATGTCGCTCTCGGCATAGCCCATCTGCTTTATCATGGGTATAAGCACGCGTGCGGCATTGTCGCGAGCCGTCTCAATTATACCCAGACGCGGTATGCTCGCAATTATCGACGCCCGCCCCTGCTGCTCAAAACTGGCCATCTCGGCATCGGTGAAGTGCGAACGTGTGAACGAAACATACTCCTTGGTGTTCTTGTGGTCTACCTTGCTGCTTGTCAAGGCCACCTTCGGGTCGGGCAGTATCACGGTAATCTTGTTGCCACGGCGCTCGATGTTGCGCTCTGAAAAGCCCTCAAAGTCGATGTATGCCTTCAGTGTGGCGTCCATGGGGATGGCTATCTTGCGGTCGCCGAGGGGCAGCTTCACGTTGAAGTCGCGCTTGAGCACGCTCCCCTTGAGCCTTACTATGTCGTCGTAAGTCACAATCTTGTGTATGTTATACTCGGCGGTGTACAGCCGCGAGCACTTCTGTACCTGCATGATTAGCATGGGTATTGTGTCGATGGCCCTGTATTCGGCGCTTGGCTTGGCCTCCTTGCGCTGCGTGCAGCCACACAACGCAAAGGCAACCGCCATGGCATAAAGTGCAAAACGTCTCATATTCATTCATTGGTTGATGCACGGCCGGCGGCAACGGGCCGGCGGCGACACGCTGCTTGCCGAGCTGCATGACGCCCGGAAGCCGGAAGCCGGGGAGCTGGAAGGCCGGGTGGCACTGCTGCCGAAGCCGTGGTTGTTGACTGCAAATATACTGAAAATATCGGTATCGGGCACACACCAGCCATGATTTATTGCCGTTCTGGGCGCCAAAAGACAGAAAAACGGAAAACATTTTCGGTCATATACAATAATTTTTTGAATCTCACGTTAAACCAATAGAAGCCATAAACGTCATAGTAATGGTTGCAGCCAATATAATTTACAAGAACATTTGACGAATAAAAAAGCAAAGTCATGAAGAAGATAATATTAGGACTGATGGCCGCTATGACGATTGGCGCTACGGCAATGGCTCAAAGCCAGGTTGCAGACAGGAGCGAGATGATACAGAAACGCACCGAGTCGGTAGCCAAGAAATACGGACTGAGCGACGAGCAAAAGCAAAAGCTGCTCGAACTCAACACCAAGTATGCCGACATTATGGGGCCGTCGATGCGCATGCGCGGCAACCGCGGCAATGGCGGTGCAATGAGGCAAAGGCCCGGTTCGAACTTCGGGGCACGGCCTGAAAACGGCGACTCGGCGGCACTGGGGCGGTTCAGGCTCAGCGAAGAGCAAAGGGCCAGGCTTGACGAAAGGCGCAAGCAGATGAAAGAGCAGCGCGAAGCCTACAACAAGGAGCTGCAAGCGATAATGTCTGACGAACAATACAAAAGCTACACGGCCGACATGGAAAAGCTCTTGCAGCGCAGGCCGAGGAAATAAAAGGAACATAGTGATTTAGGTTAATTATATGTTATAGGATGGCAAGCGTGCCATGAATTGGTTATTATCGGTAGAAGTTGTTTAGGAAAAAATGTATTTTTAGGATAACTCACGGTGCGCCCCACAATTGTGGGGCGCACTTATTTTTACATGCCAACGCCAAGGCTGTTGCCACATTCCACCCTGTGGTCATGGCCGCAAAAGCCCGTGCGATGCCGATAATGGCCAGCCGAAGGCCATAAGCATGGCATGAAGCATTGCCAGTGTCGCTTTTTTTTCGTACCTTTGCACAGGTTTTGCTGCACTCGGGCCACGGCAAGCATAATGGCAGGGTTCCCGTTTGCACCATCCGTTCCAGACAAACAAACACAAAGACCCAGATGAAAAGAATCATTCCCATGCTCGCAGCAGGACTGTTAGCGGCAGCCGTCGCTGGATGTGGCGGCAAGAAAGAGAGCGACACCATCATCGCCCCGAAACTTGAAAAGAAGAAACCATCGGCACCGATACGCATGCAAGATTACACGCAAACGCGTGAGATAGAATGGAACGGGAGCAGGCTGGTGAGCGAAATACGCCGCACGGCCGACGACAGCCTGGCCATGGTGACCGACGAAACAGGGCAGAAGTTTGTGGACAACAGCATCGAGCTCGTGGTGAGAAGGGCCGACGGGAGTGTTTTCTTCAAGAAAACGTTCACAAAAGAGGCCTTCGACCAGTACCTGGACAACGACTACCGCAAGACGGGAATACTCGAAGGGCTCGTCTTCGACAGGGTTGACGAAAGCTCACTGAGGTTTGCCGCCAGTGTGAGCCACCCACAGACGGATGAGTACATACCGCTCATCGTGACCGTATCTAAGGCTGGCAAGTTGGGCATTGAGCGCGACACGCAGCTCGACACCAGCTCAAGCGAGGAGGAAGAATAAGGCAACTCCACCTTGCCTCCTGTCGTTTGCCAGAACGGCAGAAGGCTGCCTGAGCCTCCATGCCACGCCCGTCAAACGATAATACACGCATGCTGCCACCTTGCTTGCGGCTTAGCAACGTAATGGCGCGCCACGCCCCGGGCTGTGGCCACATGCGCCATGCACGGCGACGGCATGGTGGCGGTTCTGAATTCAACGCCATTCAGGGATGGAAAACGAGGCTTGCCCGACGGCCAACGGCATTTCGCCGGCCGTCGGGCAAGCCTTTTCATGCCTCCATCGGCTGCATTGTCGGCATACGGCATCATACTGCCGCCGGCCGCAAAATCAGCTTCCGCCAGTTGGAAAGCAAATCGGCCATGCGGTTGAATACCAGTCCGGCGCCCTCAGCCAACAGTGCCTCAGGCGGCAACGGGCCCGTGTTGACAGCCACGGTGAATATCCGGGCCGCCACAGCGGCACGCACACCAAGCGGCGCATTCTCGACCACAACAGCCTCCCATGGCTCAACCCCGGCCTTGGCAAGGCCTTTGAGATACGGCTCGGGATGGGGTTTGCCACGGCTGACGTCAAAGCTCGACACAATAAGACGCTTGTCGACAAGGCCATGAAAGTCGTCTACGAGCTTCTCGAGCAGTGAGTGCTGCCCGCTGCCTGTGACCACCACAATCTTCAGGCCGGCCGACTTCAGCTCCTGCTGCAACTGCATCACGCTGTCCATCACCTTGGCCTGGGGGCATGTGGAGAATACCCTCGACTTCTCGTCATACATTTTCTGCGCCTCGTCATCTGTTATCTCGCGGTGCCATTGCTCGCGCGCCTTCAGCTTGATTGTCTCTACCCCACGCATGCCTTCATACTTATAGGCCTCGGCCTCGGGCATGTCGATGCCAAAACCGGCCATGGCCTTGTGCCAGCTATAGGCATGGTTGGGCATGGAATCGTAGAGAACGCCGTCCATATCGAAAAGAACGGCTTTAGGGTAAAACGCCCCAAAGCCGTTCTTCCGTAAGTATTGACTTATCTCATCGTCGTACATAAAACACAAAACGATTGGTTAGATTTCATTGGCAAGCCTCTCCTTGATGGCCTTGCTGTCGGCCTCATACCCCGGTTTGTCAAGAAGGGCGAACATGTTCTTCTTGTATGCCTCTACGCCGGGCTGGTTGAAGGGGTTCACCCCAAGCACGTTGCCACTGATGCCGCAGGCAATCTCGAAGAAGTAAATGAGCTGGCCGATGTAGTATTCGTCGAGCTTCGGCACGCTGATGCGTATATTTGGCACACCGCCGTCAACGTGGGCGAGTCGCGTTCCGAGCTCGGCCATCTTGTTGACCTCGTCAACCCGCTTGCCGGCAAGGAAGTTGAGACCGTCAAGGTTCTCCTCGTCTGAGGGGAAAAGCAGGTGGCTGTTGGGCTCCTCAACGCTTATCACAGTCTCGTATATGGTGCGCTCTCCCTGCTGAATCCACTGCCCCATAGAGTGCAGGTCGGTGGTGAAGTCGCACGATGCGGGGAATATGCCCTTGCCATCCTTGCCTTCGCTCTCACCGTAAAGCTGCTTCCACCACTCGCTGAAGAAGTGGAGCTTGGGCTGATAGTTTACCATTATCTCTATCTTCTTGCCTGCCTCGGCATACAGGGCGTTGCGCACTGCAGCATAGAGTGCTGCCGGGTTCTCGCTGAAAGGCACGTCGATGCCGCACGCCTTTTCCATGTCGGCAGCACCGCCAACAAGTTTCGTGATGTCGAAACCGGCGCAGGCAATGGGCAGCAAGCCCACCGGGGTGAGCACAGAGAAGCGCCCCCCGACGTTGTCGGGTATGACAAACGTCTTGTAACCCTCCTTGGTGGCAGCTGCGCGGGCTGCTCCCTTGGTGGCATCGGTAACGGCAACGATGACCTTGCGGGCCTCTTCCTTGCCTCGCTGATCCTCGCACTGCTTCTTGAGGAGCCTGAACGTGAGTGCAGTCTCGGTGGTTGTGCCCGACTTTGAGATGTTAATCACACCGAACTTCTTGCCTTTCAGGTAATCGGTAAGCTCCGACAGGTAGTCCTCGCCGATGTTGTTGCCTGCGAAAAGGATAACGGGGTTCTTCTTGTCGCCGACCAACCAGCCGAACGAATTGCCCAAAGCCTCGATCACGGCACGCGCCCCGAGGTAGCTTCCGCCGATGCCTGCGACGACGATGGCCTCGCAATTGTCACGCAAAACGTTGGCACAATCCTGTATTTCCTGCAGGAATGCGGGAGTGATAGACGTCGGAAGGTGAAGCCAACCGAGGAAGTCGTTGCCCGGGCAAGTGCCTTCTTCGAGAGCCTTGCGCGCGTCGTTCACTTTTGCTTCATAAGCATTCACGGCACCGTCTGCCAGGAACTGTGCAGCCTTGGTGATGTCTAAGCAGATTGTATTCATTGCTTTTATGTTTAAATGGTTTATACCTTGTCAAATTATTCCACGCCTGTGCCACGGCCATGCCACCCAGCTATGAGGCTCACCTGAACGAGTCGGTGAGCAGCTTAATCTCTATCTGTGGGCTGATGCGCTCGTAAAGAATGTTGTATACGGCATCGAGTATCGGCATGTTGACGTGCAGGTGGCGGTTGATTTCCTTCATGCACTTCGTTCCGAAGTATCCCTCGGCAATCATCTCCATCTCGATCTGGGCGCTTTTCACGCTGTAGCCCTTGCCTATCATCGTACCGAAGGTGCGGTTGCGCGAGAAGTTGCTGTAGCCCGTCACGAGCAAGTCGCCGAGGTAAACGGAGTCGTAGACGTTGCGCTCGAGCGGGTGCACGGCCTGAAGCAGGCGCGACATCTCCTGCACGGCGTTGGCCATGAGCACGGCCTGGAAGTTGTCTCCGAACTTCAGTCCGCTGCAAATGCCGGCGGCAATGGCGTATACATTCTTCAGCACCGACGAGTATTCGATGCCCACCACGTCGTCGCTGGTCTTCGTCTTTATGTATTCGCTCGACAGGACATCGGCAAAAGCCTGCGCCTTGTCGCGGTCGGAGCACCCCACGGTGAGGTAAGACAGCCGCTCGAGCGCCACCTCTTCGGCGTGGGAGGGGCCTCCAAGGCAAGCCAGGTTCTCGTAAGGCACGTCGTAGACCTGATGGAAATACTCCGAGCACACAAGGTTCTCGTCGGGCACTATGCCCTTGATGGCAGTCACCACAAACTTGTCCTTGAGCCTGACGCGCAACTTCTTGAGGTGGTTTTTGAGGTAAGGCGATGGCGTGACGAACACGAGCGTGTCGTAGCTGTCGGCTATCTTGTTGATGTCACTCGAGAAGAATATCTCGTCAATGTCAAAGCGCACGCCCATGAGATAGGCCGGGTTGTGGCCCAGACGGCGGAAATCGTCGATGCGGTCGTCGCGCCGCATATACCAGCCGATGTGATGAGTGTGCCCCACCACTATCTTGGCGATGGCCGTAGCCCAACTGCCGCCACCGATGATTGCTATTTTTCCGCAGTCAAACATTTCTTGATCAGCTTGATGTCAGGCGGCCGGGTGGAGCGGGCCTGAGCCCCTCCGCCACCGGCCATGCCTAATATGTTCATTTGCCGGCAGCCTCAATCCATGCGGCAAAGGTATCAACACTCGGGTTGTCGTAGCCCAGCTTATACTTCTTGTTAACCCCGCAGACATCCATCTGCAGCTTTTGTGGGTTGACCTCCTTGATGTCCGACACGAGGTAATAGCCGCACTTGTTGAGCACGGGCACCCACTCCGCGGGCACGCCGAGTGCTGCCCACTCTTCGGCCGAGCTGCGCGGCGCCTTTTTCTCGGGTCGCATCTGCGGGAAGAAGAGCACCTCCTGTATGAACGTCTTGCCCGTCATGAGCATCACAAGGCGGTCGATGCCGATGCCGATGCCGCTTGTCGGGGGCATGCCATACTGCAGGGCGCGCAGGAAGTCCTGGTCTATGATCATGGCCTCGTCGTCGCCCTTGTCGGCCAGGCGCATCTGCTCCTTGAACCTCTCTTCCTGGTCTATCGGGTCGTTGAGCTCGGAATAGGCGTTGGCCAGTTCCTTGCCGTTGACCATGAGCTCGAAACGCTCGGTCAGCCCGGGCTTCGAGCGGTGCATCTTGGTGAGCGGCGACATCTCGACGGGATAGTCGGTGATGAACGTGGGCTGTATGAACGTGCCCTCGCAGAACTCTCCGAATATCTCGTCGATGAGCTTTCCCTTGCCCATCGTGTCGTCTATTTCCATGCCGAGCTTGCCGCACACCTCGCGTATCTGGGCCTCGTCCATGCCCGTGAGGTCGTAGCCGGTCTTCTCCTTTATGGCGTCGAGAATGGGCAGGCGGCGGTAAGGAGCCTTGAAACTGATTACCCGCCCGTCTATTTCGCGCTCGGGCTTGCCGTTGACGGCTATGCACACCGTCTCGAGAAGCTTCTCGGTGAACGACATCATCCAGTTGTAGTCCTTGTATTGCACGTAGAGTTCCATGCAGGTGAACTCGGGGTTGTGGTTGCGGTCCATCCCCTCGTTGCGGAAGTTCTTGCCAATCTCGTAGACGCCCTCAAAGCCGCCAACGATCAGCCTCTTAAGATATAGCTCGGTGGCGATGCGCATGTACATGTCGCAGTCGAGCGCATTGAAGTGCGTTATGAACGGTCTTGCGCTCGCCCCGCCGGCTATGCTTTGCAGGGTGGGCGTCTCCACCTCGGTGTAACCGGCCTCGTCGAGCACGCGGCGTATGGTGCGTATCACCGTGGCGCGCTGCAGGAAGGTGTCCTTCACGCCGTCGTTGACCACCAGGTCTACGTATCTCTGGCGGTAGCGAAGCTCCGGGTCGTCAAACTTGTCGTAGGCCACGCCGTCCTTGTATTTCACTATGGGCAGCGGCTTGAGGCTCTTCGACAGCAGCGTCAGCTCGCGGGCGTGAACCGAAATCTCGCCCGTCTGCGTGCGGAACACAAAGCCTCGCACCCCGATGAAGTCGCCAATGTCGAGCAGGCGCTTGAATACCTTATTATATAAGTCCTTGTCTTCGCCCGGACAAATGTCGTCGCGGGTGATGTAAACCTGTATCCTTCCCTTCGAATCCTGGAGCTCGGCGAAGCTGGCCTTGCCCATCACGCGGCGGCTCATCATGCGCCCGGCTATGCAAACCTCCCTTGGCTCGCCCTCATCTACAAAGTTTTCCTTTATGTCGGTAGAGAAAGCATTGGTCGGGTACTCCGCGGCGGGGTATGGGTCGATGCCCATGTCACGCAACTCTTGCAGACTCTGGCGCCTGCCGATTTCCTGTTCACTTAGTTCTAAAACGTTCATAATGTCTGAATGCCTTTCTTATTCTAGCTGCAAATTTACGAATTTATTTTGAATGTGCCCGCTTTTTTACTTTTATTATCACCTGACCCGCAGTGGCATTTTTGTAATATTTCATTACCCGGAGGCAAGAAAACGGCAACACGGTGACTGTCACAATGTTACAATCCCGCCCGTTTGGCAGTGCAAAACAGGCTGTACGGCCGCATGGAATGTGCCGTTTGGCACTGCCGTTCGGCCCGTTTTGCAACGCATTGTGGCATCGGGCTCATAGCCACCGTGCGTTTGTACGGTTATATTACCGCGCAAGGCAACCTCAGGCAATGCCCACCCCGCCCCACCACACAGCCTGGCCCGCCAGCAAACGGCCGAGGCGCTTTTTGGCCGGGCATATCTGCCGAACCGGCAATACACCGGCCTGCATACAGCCACATTGCACAAGTCGGAATGCAACCGAGATTGTTCGATATGACGAGCAGGCTCACAATTGGCATATATTTTAACAAAAACTAATGCCAACCAATCAAATTTTAGCATCCAAACCTACTTTTTCTTCGTTACTTTGCCATTATTAACAGACCAATCAATTACCAATAACTATTTTAAATTTTTACATGACTAAAACCAAAACAACTATCCGTCAAGGGGCAAACTGCAATGCAAGGCTCCTTGCATCGGCCGTGTTTGCACTGACGGCCATTGTGGCCAATGCCCAACAACGGGTGACAGGAATAGTGGTAGACGAGCATGGCGAGCCTGTGATTGGGGCCAGCGTGGCGGTGAAGGGCACCGGCACGGGATGCGTGACCGACATCGACGGCAGGTTCACCCTGGCCAAGGTGAAGCCCGACCAGGCCATAGCCGTGTCTTACGTAGGCTTCGCCACCCAAACCATGACCATTGGCAACAACACCAGCCTGACTGTGACGCTGAAGGCAAACGACGCTGTGCTCGACGAAGTGGTGGTGGTGGGCTACGGCTCTATTACCAAGCGCTCGGTGTCGACAGCCATGTCTACCGTCAAGGGGGCAAGCATTTCAGACATGCCAACGTCCAATGTCACGCAAAGCCTTTCGGGGCTCTCGGCGGGCATAAGCCTGCAACAGACCAGCGGCGAGCCCGGGTCAGCGCCCTCGATACGCATCCGCGGGGCGGGCTCGATAAACAGTGGCAACGACCCTCTGTACGTTATCGACGGCTACCCGACCACCGATGCCGAACTGTTCAACAACCTCAACCCAAGCGACATCGACGACATACAGATATTGAAAGACGCGGCCTCGTCGGCCATCTACGGCTCGAAGGCCGGCAACGGCGTGATCATCGTGACCACAAAGAGGGGCAAGGCCGGCAAGCCCACGGTGAGCCTGTCGACGCAGGTTGGCATTAGCCAGGTGCAACGCAAGGTCGACGTGCTTGAAGCCGACGACTTCCTGGACATGGTAATAGAGGCCCGGACCAACAACGGCACCATAAACAACTACCCGGACTTGGTGAAACTGCGCGAGTCGGGCAACTATTGCAACACCGACTGGCAGGATGCCATTTTCCGCAATGCGCTAAACTACCGGGCCAACGCCACGGTGACGGGGGGCAACGACGTGGTGACCTACAGCCTGTCGGTGAACTACCAGAACGAAGACGGCATTCTGCTGAACTCTTATTTCAGGAAAATAAACATCAAGGCTGGCTTCGACGCCAGGCTGGGCAAGCACGTAAAGGTGGGCGCCAGCTTCTCGCCCAGCTACAACAAGAAACGCTCGCAGCAGCCATCGGGAGGCAACACCGAAGACGCCAAGGGCATCATTGCCGAGGCTCTGTCGTACCCGCCTATACTGCCCGTATACCAGCCAAACGGCGACTACACCCAGATGGCACAGCACTACGCCGGGAAGAACGGGACACCCGACTACGGACTGAACATGCAACTGCGCAACCCTGTGTGCAACCTGCTCGAGAACAACAACGACAGATGGGCCTTGCGGACGCTCACCCACGCTTACGTTGAAATCAAGCCGGCCAGGCACCTCACAGTGAGGTCGGCCGTCGACTTCGCCACAAACTCGCAGAAAACAGACTACTATCAGTCGGCCTACCTATTTGGCTCTGCCGCCACGGGCAACAAGTCGACGCCTTACCTCAATGCAATCAACGCCTATCGCGCATCGGGATTCGGCTACGACGCCTACTGGTCGACCACGGCCACATACGACCGCGACCTCACCGACAAGCTGAACCTAAACGCCGTGGCCGGCTACGACTTCGAATACAACAGCGACTTCAGCGTTAGGCAAGACGACCGAACCGACGCCGACAACCCCATAGCATATCTGGGCACAAGCATCAGAAACGTGATGGGCGCCAACCTGTGGACGGGTTCGTCGACAAACTCTAACTATGTGTTCGACGCCATGTTTGCCCGCATCATCTTGAACTACGACAGCAAGTATGTGGTTTCGGGCTCGCTGCGCCGCGACCGCTCCAGCAAGTTCGGCCCCGACAACCGCGCCGGACTGTTCTACTCGGCCTCGGCGGCATGGAACGTCACCGAGGAGGAATGGATGAAACCCGCAGAATGGCTCTCGCTGGCCAAGGTGCGCGCCAGCTACGGCGTGACGGGCAACGACCAGGTGGGGTCCAACTATGCCTGGGTGTCGGCCATAAGCACCGACCACAGCGTGGTCTTCGGCACTTCGTCGGTGCCGTCGTATTATCCGAGCGGCTACTCCAACAGGAGCCTCGGATGGGAAAAGAACAGGCAGATTGACCTCGGACTCGACTTGGCATTCATCAAACGCATCAACCTCAACATTGATTTCTACAAGCGGACGAGCGACATCGTGATGCCGGCCAACATTCCAAACTTCAACGGCATAGCCGGTTCGGTGTACATGAACTCGGGCCAGGTGGAGAACAAAGGCGTGGAGATAGCGCTCAACGCGAAGGTTTTGCAGGGCAGCCTCAACTGGGAGACCACGCTCAACTGGTCGTTGAACAGAAACAAGATTCTGTCGCTGGCCAACAACCAGAGGCAACTGCCCAACGGAAAGGCCGGAACGAAATGGGGAAACGTGATACGCAACATCGTGGGCCGGCCCATGGGCGACATGTATATGCTCAAGGTGATTGGCACTTACAACAGCGAAGACGACCTGAAAAAGTATCCGAAGTATGGCACTGAGAGCATCGGCGACCTGATATACGAAAACACCAACGGCGACAACACCATCAACACCGACGACTATCAGTATGTGGGCAACTACCAGCCCGACTTCACCTACGGTTGGACAAACAGGCTGGGATACAAGAACTTCGACCTTGCCATAACCATCGACGGCCAGGCCGGGGGCAAGGTGATATACGCCGCGGCACGCGCATACTCGCTAAACCTGTGGGACAACGTGCTCGCCGAGTCGGGACTGGGGCGCTGGCACAGTGCCGAACAGCCCGGCAACGGCACTTCGCACAAGGCCGGCACCAACAACCTGGGCTCGAACATACAGCCGTCGACGCGCTACCTCTACGACGCCGACTTCCTGCGCATACGCAACATTGCCCTGGGCTACACCCTCCCGGCAAAGGCCTGCGAGGCTGTGGGGCTGCAACGCCTGCGCCTGAGCGTCAACATACAGAACCTGTGGACGTTCGACTCGTATCCAGGCTACTCGGTGGAAGCCAACTACAACGGCAACTCTGCCACCAACAACGGGGTTGACTTCGGCAGCTACCCCATATCGCGCGTAATGACTTTCGGCATCAACGCCACATTCTGAAACACCATAAAGCAACATCGTTATGAACTCATCACATATCAACAAAATACTCACAGCGGCATGCATAGCCGCATCCGCACTGGCTGTCACGGCGTGCAGCGACGGTTTCTTCGACCGTTACCCGTCCGACTCGATGCAGATGGAAACGTATCTTACCAACGACAGCGAGGCAGAAAACATACTGCTCGACGCTTACTACTATCTGCGGACGGTGCAGGAAGACGTAATCATGGTCAACGGACTGTGCACCGACGAGGCCTACGACTACAAGAAAAACAACCAGGCCGACTACATCAGCCTCAACGAAGGAACGTGGGATGCCACCTCGGCCACCATCGACGCCATCTGGGCCAACTGCTACAGCATGATAAACCGATGCAACTCCGTGCTCGACAAGATTGGCAATGTCAGCGAGAAAAACAGGAAGCAATATGAAGGCGAAGCCTGCATGCTCAGGGCTTACGCCTACTTCACACTGGTAAGGCTGTTCGGCCCGGTGCCACTGACGGAGCATGTAGTCGACGACTACAGCGACCTTTACAACTACGGACGCAGCCCCGAGAAAGACGTCTACGCACTAATAGGCAGCGACCTGGGCAAAGCCGCTGCCTGCCTGCCGCCCCACTACAGCGAAGCCGGCAAGGCAGGGCGGGCCACAAGCACTGCCGCCAAGGTGATGATGGCCGACACCCACATGACGCTGGGCGACTTCGGCGCTGCCAGAAAAGTGCTTGAAGAGGTGATAGGCTATGCCAAGGCCAACCCCGCAAGCCTCGGGTTGCTCGACGACTATGCCAGTGTGTTCGACTCGCAAAACCCTGTCAACAAGGAGATAATATTCGTGGCACAATTCAACAACGGGGCTACGGTGGTGGCCAACTATCTCATGAAGCGGTGCATACCGGCCGTGAGCCCCAACGACCAACCGGCCTACACCCTGCCCGACGGCACCGCTTCCACGATACTTACAACCCAGGGAGTGGGCTGTCTGCTCATGACGTGGGACTTGTACAACCGGCTTAGGAGCAACCCTGCAGACAAACGCTACAGCCAGATGGTTTACGACAGGCTTTATGACGCATCGCAAGGCACTTCAAGGCAAACCGAAGAGGTGGACGTAAACGATAACGGCGACGCCTTCACTCCGGCCACCCTAAAATACTTTGACATGCACAACCAAGGCCTGAAGACGTGCGCCAGCGGTTGCGACGACATCATATACCGCTACGCCGACGTGCTGCTCATGTATGCCGAATGCCTCAACGAGACCAACGCCACGGCCGAAGCCAAGGAGTATCTCGACGCCGTGCGCCACCGCGCAGGCCTGGCAGGCACGCAAGTCACGTCGCAAAGCGAAATGCGACTGGCCATAGAAGACGAGCGTCTGCTCGAACTGTGCTTCGAAGGGCACCGATGGTATGACCTGAACAGGACGGGCCGGATAAACAAGGTGATGACCGCCCACTTCAATCATCGCGTCAAAGGACTGTCGGCACCGCTGCAAGCCAACAACAACGGAATGGCCGTCACCGATTGCAACGACACCTCCGGCCGTCCGCTTGAGTGGCGATGGAACGACAGCGACGGCAGGATACTGTTCCCAATACCCTACAGCCAGTTGCAACTGTCTGGCGGATGGAAGCAGAACCCGGGCTATTGAAAACCTTCAATCTTTTATATTCGCCGGTGTGTGGCATTGTTTGCCCACACCGGCGATTGCCATATCGGTAAGCCGCCACGCACGTCCTACCGTCCATCACGGCGACATGCCCAAGGCACTACATGGCCATCGCCGGGCACAACGCCGCTTATGCCAACGCAGGGCATTTCAAATGAAATTCCATTCCCCGTGCCCCACCACTTTGACTTCGACCAAAAAGCTTTTATATTAAAAGCCAAGAAATCCCTTGAAATGCACTGAATATTTTGTATCTTTGCATGAATTATGCCGCAACGGGCATTTCATGGGCAAGCTCATGCTGCGCCGGCGTTGTGCCCGCCTTGCTGTCTTAGCATAAAAGCGGGCGCCACCGGGAGACAGTATGCATACTTACGCCACTGCCGTTTGCGCTGCGTTGAAAGCCCAACATTGAACAATGAAGACTGTGGGGCAACAAAGTCAGCACCCCACATATTTTATATTACACGATGGATTTAGAAAAGATAAAAGACCTTATAAGACAAAAGCCAAACATAGCCGACAACCTCGGCATGGACTTCATATCCACTCCAGACGATGAGACGTGCGTGGCCACGATGCTGGTGGACAGCCGAAACTGCCAGCCAATGGGCCTTCTGAGCGGCGGCGCCACCCTGGCCTTGGCCGAATACATGGCCGGTGTGGGGTCGTCGATACTGTGCCCGGACAGGGCCTGCGTAGGTGTCAACGTCAGCGGGAGCCACGTCAGGAGCGCTTTCGAGGGCGACACGGTCACTGCCACGGCCCACATTGTACACCGGGGGCGCACGCTCCACGTGTGGAACGTGACCGTAGCCGGCTCCGACGGGAAGACTATATCGACGGTAAGCGTGATGAACTTCATCACCGACAAACCCACGGAGGCCGCAAAATGACAGCCCGCGCACTGTTCAGGCTGCCCTATTCCGATACTTACACCATAGTGGAGCAGGGCAGCGGGCATCCCGAGGAGCTTGCAGCTTACGGCGCCCTGGACGGGCGCGAGGGCTTTGTCATAGCCCCGTTTGCCATCACTGCCGCCGAGCCACTGCTGCTGTTGCGCCCCGACCGCATCGAAACAAGGCGCACAACAAGCGAGACCGAGGTGGCCGGGAGGGCCCGACGCAAACATGAGGCAGACGCTGCCGACCGCAGGGCATACGCCGGCGACTTCGCCAGATGCCACTCGCAACTCTTGGCGGGCAGGTTTGCCAAGCTGGTGCTTGCACGCCGCGCCACCGAGCGGATGGCCAGGCGAGTGGACGCCGAACAGCTTTTCTTGCGTGCGTGCCGCCTGTATCCGCGCATGTTCGTAGCTCTTGTAGAGGCACAACGCTGCGGGACATGGCTCTTTGCCACGCCGGAAAGACTGCTCAGCGGCACATCCGACCGATGGCACACCGTGGCCCTGGCCGGCACACAGCGCCTTGACGGCGCTGCCGCACGCTTCGACTGCCCGCCCAAGCCGCACGCGCCTGCCGACGAAACCATTGCCTGGGACGGCAAAAACAGGAGAGAACAGCGCATTGTGGCCGACTACATAGCCGACACCCTGCGCCCTCTGACAACAGGACTGAGCCGTAGCGAAGCCCGCACGGTGCGCGCCGGCAACGTCATCCACCTGCGCACAGACTTCGACTTCACGCTCGCTGCTGGCCAAGGCATAGGCAACGTCATCAACGCCCTGCACCCAACGCCGGCTGTCTGCGGGCTGCCAAAGGACGAAGCACGCCGTTTCCTCACAACAGCCGAGCACTCGCCACGCAGCTACTACAGCGGATTCATGGGCCCGCTAAACCTTTGCAACGAGACCCACCTGTACGTATCGCTACGCTGCATGGCCATCGACGGCGACAGCTGCAGCCTCTATGCAGGCGGCGGACTGCTCACCGACAGCATCGAAGAGCAGGAGTGGCTTGAGACAGAGGCAAAGATGGAAACGATGCGCAACGTCATCGGAGACACCGTCACAGACGAATAACAACACAACAGACCATGTATAGCGACAAGGAAAACGTCAACATACTCACAGCGCTGCTCGCGGCTCACGGCATAAAGCACGCCGTGGTGTGCCCGGGCAGCCGCAACGCCCCCATTGTACACAACCTCAACGAGTGCCCCGGCATATCTTGCATCCCCGTAACCGACGAGCGTTCGGCGGGTTTCGTGGCTCTCGGCGTAGCCCAAGCCACCGGGATGCCGGTGGTGGTGTGCGTCACCTCGGGCTCGGCATTGCTCAACCTGGCACCCGCCGTGGCCGAAGCCTGCTACCAGCATTTGCCGTTGGTGGTAGTCTCGGCCGACAGACCGGCGGCCTGGATCGACCAGCTTGACGGGCAGACCCTGCCGCAGCCCGACGCCCTGGGGCGGTTTGTGCGCAAGGCCGTCAACCTGCCCGAACCGCATGATGACACAGACCGCTGGCACTGCAACCGCCTTGTGAACGATGCACTGACCCTGGCTGTGCTGCGGCAGCCGTGCCCGGTGCACATCAACGTGCCAATAACCGAACCGTTGTTCGGCTTTTCCGCTGCACGGCTGCCGGCCGAGCGTTGTTTCAAAACCATCACCCCCGACCCCACCACTTGCCGCTGCACTACGCTCGAAAAGGCGTTCGACGAGGCAGAGAGGCCCATGGTGGTCATCGGGCAGATGCCGGCCGGAACCATCGGCAGCCGCCTCGTCGGTCAACTCTCGCGCCGTGCCGTGGTCATAACCGAACCATTGGGCAGCGACTACGGGGCAATGCCGGCCGACGAGGTGCTGTATGCCATGGCCGACGATTCCAGGCTGTACCCCGACATCATCGTTTATGCAGGCGACACTGTGGTGAGCAAGCGCATGCGAAGTTTTCTCAGGCGGTCGAATGCGCCCACGTTTGTAGTCTCGCCAGACCCCAGCCTCACCCCCGACCCTACCACCCACCTTGTTGCCACGGTCGACTGCGGCTGCCGTGAAGGCGTGGCCGCCATGCTCGGCCAGCTTGCAAATGGTTGCGGCAACAGCCCTGCCAGGCAAGAATACCTGTCGCGCTGGTCGTCGGCATTGGCCACCGCCGATGCCAACCGCACCGACTACAGTCCGCCATTCTCGCAAATGGCAACGGTGAAATACTTTGAGCAACAGCTCGAAGACTATGCTTCCGGCTTTAACGTACATTATGCCAACAGCTCGGCAATACGCCTTGCAAACATCTACGCGGGCCACTACGTGTGGTGCAACCGCGGCGTCAACGGCATAGAGGGCTCGCTCTCGGCGGCCGCAGGTTTCTCGGTGACCACCGGGCAGACCGTGTTCTGCATCATCGGCGACCTCAGTTTCTTCTACGACCAGAATGCCCTCTGGAACACTTCGCTGCGCGGCAACCTCAGGATAATACTGCTAAACAACCACTGCGGGGGCATTTTCCATATACTGCGCGGCCTCGAAGACAGTCCGGCACGCGACTCAATGGTATCGGCAAGCCACAATGCCGACGCACGGGGGATATGCACCCAAAACGACATAGGCTACATGCGTGCAGCCGACATGGCCGAGATGCAACTCGGGATAGTGACGCTCATGACACGACAGTCGGCCCGACCGATGCTTCTCGAAGTGTTCACCGACGCCGACGAAGACGGCCGCGCCATACGCGAATACTACTCACGGCTGAAAGCAACCATGAATGCCAGGCCATGATTGAGCCGTGGCAAAAAACAGACAAAACTGAAACAAACATAAGACTCATGGAAAAAAGAGAATGGAAGCCCATCGAAGGGTTTGACTTTAAGGAAATACTGTTCGACGAATTCGACGGAATAGCGAAGATAACCATCAACCGTCCGCGCTACCGCAACGCCTTCACGCCACGCACAACGTGGGAGATGAGCCAGGCGTTGGCATGGTGCCGCGAAGCCCGGCACATCGGAGTGGTCATACTCACCGGCGCCGGAGACAAGGCGTTCTGCTCGGGCGGCGACATGAACGTGAAGGGGCGCGGCGGCTATGTTGGCGAAGACGGCGTGCCAAGGCTCAACGTTCTTGATGTGCAGATGCAGATACGCCGCCTGCCCAAGCCCGTCATCGCAATGGTAAACGGCTACGCCATCGGCGGCGGACATGTGCTCCACCTCGTCTGCGACCTCACCATAGCAAGCGACAATGCCATTTTCGGGCAGACAGGGCCAAAGGTGGGCTCGTTCGACGCCGGCTTCGGTGCAAGCTACCTTGCCCGCATCGTGGGGCAGAAGAAAGCCCGCGAGATATGGTTTATGTGCCGTCAGTACAGTGCAAACGAGGCTGAGCGCATGGGCATGGTCAACAAAGTGGTGCCCTTCGAGCGCCTTGAGGACGAGTGTGTAGAGTGGGCCCAGACGATGATGGAGCGCAGCCCGCTGGCGCTGCGAATGATAAAGGCGGGGCTCAACGCCGAGCTCGACGGACAGGCCGGCATTCAGGAACTGGCCGGCGACGCCACAATGCTATATTACTTCCTCGACGAGGCACAGGAAGGGGGCCGCGCTTTCCTCGAGAAACGCAAGCCCGACTTCAAGAAATACCCCAAGCTGCCTTGACATAAAAACCAACTTCTAACTGATGGAAAGGTACAAAATATCAATCACTCCGCGCACATTCCACTTCAAGCAGCCCGCCGGGACATCGCGGGGAACATACACCACGAGGACATCATGGTTTGTTGAGCTGACCGCCGCCGACGCTCCCGGTCGCTTGGGTGTGGGCGAATGCGCCCCTCTGCCCGACCTGAGCTGCGACGCCCGCCCCGACTATGGCGAACGCCTGAGGGCTTTCTGCGACATGTTTGAGCAGCAAGGGCAGATAGACTACGACGCCATGGCCGACTACCCCTCGATGCTTTTCGGACTGGAGACCGCCCTATTGAACTTCCGGCAAGGCTCGGCCGCCCTGTTCGACACCGCCTTCAGCCGCGGCGAGACTGGCATTCCAATCAACGGCCTGGTGTGGATGGGCTCATACGAAGAGATGCTCGACAGGATGGAAGAGAAAATAAGGCAGGGCTTCAGGTGCATAAAGCTGAAGATAGGAGCCATAGACTTTGATGCCGAGACGGCCTTGCTAAAACGCATCCGCGAGCGTTTCTCGCCACGGGAGATGCAAATAAGGCTCGACGCCAACTGCGCCTTCCCCTACGACCAGGCCCTCTACAAGCTGGAACTGCTGTCGCAATACGCCATCCACTCCATCGAGCAGCCCATCAAGACGCGCCGTTGGGGCGACATGGCCGAACTGTGCCGCGACTCACCACTGCCCATAGCTCTCGACGAAGAGCTCATTGGCGTCAACGACACCGAGACGAAAGCCCAGATGCTAAACATCATCAAGCCGGCCTACATAGTGCTCAAGCCTTCGCTGCACGGCGGCATGCGCGGCACGGAAGAATGGATAAGGCTGGCCGGCGAGCGCGGCATTGGCTCGTGGATAACAAGCGCGCTGGAGAGCAACGTGGGCCTCAACGCCGTGGCCCAGCTCACTGCAAAGATGTATGGCGACCGCATCACGATGCCGCAAGGGCTCGGCACGGGGCTGCTATACACCGACAACATCGACATGCCGATAGAAATGAGGAACGACTCCGTTTGGTTTAAGCCGCAGCAATGAACGCAGAAGAGTTTATAAGAGAATGGAACGATGGCTCCAAAAGGCTGCTGGTGCACACCAGCGGCTCAACAGGCGCCCCCAAACCCATGTGGGTCGAGAAAAGCAGGATGAAGGCATCGGCACTGACAACATGCCGTTTTCTCGGCCTGAATGCCGGCGACACGGCATTGCTGTGCATGCCGCTCGACTACATAGCGGGCAAGATGATGGTCGTAAGGGCCATTGTCTGCGGCCTGCGCCTTATCGAAGTGCCTCCTTCGGGGCATCCGCTGGCAGGCCTTAAGAGCGCCCCCACGTTTGCAGCCATGGTTCCCATGCAGGTATACAACTCGCTACGGGTGGCCGAAGAGCGCCGCCTGCTCGGCAGCATCAGTCACCTCATCATTGGCGGAGGGGCCATAGACAACGACATGGCTGCCGAACTGGCCGGCTTCGGCAATGCAGTCTGGAGCACCTACGGCATGACCGAGACGCTGTCGCACATAGCACTGAGGCGCCTCAGCGGGCCCGAGGCGTCCGAGTGGTACACTCCGTTCGACGGGGTTTCGGTGAGCCTCACGCCCGACGGATGCCTTGCCATCAACGCCCCCGACGTATGCGCTACCACCATCACCACCAACGACATTGCCCGCCTGGCCCCCGACGGCCGCCGCTTCCGCATCATCGGGCGCAAGGACAACGTGATATGCAGCGGCGGAATAAAGATTCAGGCCGAGGAAGTGGAGCGGATGCTTGCCCCGCACATAGGCTCCCCGTTCATCGTAACCAAGCGCAAGGACCCAAAGTATGGCGAAGCCGTGGTGCTGCTGGTGCAATCGGCCGACACGGCCGGAGCCGAGGCGGCATGCCGCAGCGCGCTGCCAAAGTACTGGCAACCGCACCACATCATCTCGGTATGCCGCATTCCAACCACCGCCACGGGCAAGCCGGCAAGGAAAGAGGCCGAGAGACTGGCCGAGGAAAGCCGCTGAACAACCATCTGGCGATGGCCGCCGCCGGCCGTGCCGACTCCTGTGGACAACAGGCTCGGCACGGCCGGCGGCATTTTACCAACCTGCTACAATATCTAAGAGTGTTTGTTTAGATATTGCCATCGTTATCCCAAAACTTTGACATCCCGCTTCCATGCACATTGATTGCCGCTGTGACCTGGGCCGTTGCCTTGTCATCGAAGCATTGTGCAACACACCGGCGAAGCAGCAGCCATGCACATGGCCTTATGCCCGGGCCGGGCAGCCCCGCCGCCAGGGGCTTGATGGCTGTGGCCGCAGTCAGGCAGCACGCCCCACGGCAAGGCAACGGCGGTGCAGAATGTGTAAACATGTTTCGCACAGAGTATGCGGCAAGCCAACATCCTGGCAGCCAACCATTTGCACTGCTGCAGAAACAGCCCCGCGAAACGGCCTCGGCTGGATGCCGATACGGGCCGTTTGGCAAGGCGAAACGGCACGTATCGGCACGCAAAACGGCCCGCACGGCATTGCCATGCAACAGATGTAAACAAAACATACCAGCCATAGGGCATGGGGCAACGGTGCATGGCGGCTTGCCCGGCAGGCCACACGCCGCAGCCCCGCGCCGTGTGCCACACGCAACCGAAGGCATCGGGCTACCACCAAGCAAGCCATAGCGCGCAACTGTTTGAAACGCCCGAAAATGCAGTTAAAAAGACTTAACACAACACCCGCCACGACTGCACATCGACATAAAAACGATATGGATATGCTAAAAAATTAATTTCATTAAAACAAAGTTTTCTTTTGATTAAACGTTCGACCAAACCAAACGTCATAATAGCGTAACTAATCTCCACGCATAGAAATGAAAAGACTCTTATTGTTGATTGCCGTCGTGACGGCAACTCTCGCTGCTCTCGCGCAACGCAACGTGACCGGAAAGGTCATCGAAGCTGAAACAAACGAGCCTCTGGCCATGACAACGGTGAAACTGCTGAAGACCGACAGCACAATGGCCAAGGGAGGACTGACCGCCACAAACGGTTCGTTCAGCATAGCAGCCCCGGCCGACGGCAAGTACATACTGCAAGTGACGTGCATAGGCTTCAAGACTTACCACAAGAACATCACCATCAGCGGCGGAAAGAACATGCCGCTGGGCACGATAAGCATGGAACCCGACGCCATAATGCTGAAGGGGGCCACCGTGACCGGCCGCGCCCTGAAGGTGACCACACGCGAAGACACGTTTGTTTACAACGCTGCAGCCTACAGGACTCCCGAGGGGTCGGTGGTCGAAGAGCTGATAAAAAGACTGCCGGGAGCCAAGATTGACGACGACGGAAACATAACAATCAACGGCAAGGAGGTAAAGAAGATTCTCGTAGACGGCAAGGAGTTTATGGTGGGAGACACCAAGACCGCTCTGAAAAACCTGCCTACCTCGATAATAGAGAAGGTGAAATCGTACGACGAGAAGAGCGACCTCGCCAGGGTGTCGGGCATCGACGACGGCGAGGAACAGACCGTGCTCGACTTCGGAATAAAGAAGGGCATGAACAAAGGACTGCTGTCTAACGCCGACCTCTCGTACGGAACTAAAGACCGCTATGCCGCAAGGCTCATGGCAATGCGGTTTACCGACAAGCTGAGGCTGATGGGATTCGGCAGCGCCAACAACACCAACGACCGCGGCTTCGGCGGGCGAGGCGGACGGTTCGGCGGCGGACGGCGCGGACTGCAGTCGTCGAAGATGCTCGGTCTCAACTTCAACTATGAAGAGAAAGACAAGCTGCGCCTTGACGGAAGCGTGAGATGGAACCACGGCGACGGAGACACGCGCACAAAAAACTCTACCGAAAACTTCGTAAGCACAGAGGGGTCGTTCTCCAACAGCCTCAACCAGAGCTATTCGCGCAGCGACTCGTGGAACGCCCAGATGCGCTTTGAATGGCATCCCGACACAATGACCACCATCATGTTCAGGCCTACTTTCAGCTACTCGACAAGCGACGGGATTAGCCTGAGCGAGTCGGCCACGTTCAACGATGACCCGTATCTGTATGTTTCCGACCCGCTGGCAGCTGCCTCAATAGAGCAGATGGCCGCCGACTCGATGGCTGTCAACTCGCGGAGAAACAGCAGCATAACATACAGCGAGTCCAAGAGCTTCGGCGGAATGCTCATGTTCAACCGACGGCTAAACAACGATGGGCGAAACGTTACGCTGAGACTGAGGGGCAACTTCGGCGACAGCGAGAGCAAAAGCCTGAGCACCAACAACGTACACCTGTACAAGACAAAGAACATGCTGGGCCAAGACTCGACTTACCAGACCAACCGTTACAACCTCACCCCGCAGAAAAACTGGGACTACAGCATCAGGGCCACCTACAGCGAGCCTATCTTCAAGGCCACGTTCCTGCAATTCAGCTATGAGTTCCAGTACAAATACACGAAGAGCGACCGCTCTACGTTCGACTTCAGCAACCTCGGCGAGAACTTCTTCGCCGGCCTGTCGCCTGTATACCGCGGTTGGGACGACTACCTGAACCGCCTCGAAAACCCATACACTACGTATCTCGACGAAGACCTCAGCCGCTTCTCGGAGTACAAGAACTACATCCACGACATCGAGGTGATGATGCGAATAATACGCCCAACCTACAACCTGAACTTCGGAGTGACCGTGATGCCGCAGAAAACAAACTTCGTTCAGCGCTACCAGGGGGTGACAACCGACACCACACGCACGGTAACCAACATATCGCCGACGCTCGACTTCAGATGGAAGATATCTAAAGTGAGCCAGCTTAGGGTGCGCTACCGCGGCACAACCAGCCAGCCGAGCATGAGCGACCTGCTCGACATCACCGACGACAGCGACCCCCTGAACATATCGATGGGTAACCCCGGCCTTAAGCCGTCGTTCACCAACACCCTCAATATGTTCTACAACAACTACATAGAGAACCACTACAAGACCCTGATGGCCAACTTCAGGTTCCAGACAACGAGCAACTCCATCAGCAACATGGTGCGCTATGACCCTGAGACCGGCGGCAGGACGACACGCCCCGAGAACATCAACGGCAACTGGTCGACGCGCGGACAGTTCCTGTTCAACAGCGCAATAGACTCTGCCGGGCTCTTCAACGTAAGCACAAACACCGAGATAAGGTACACCAACAGCGTAGGTTACGTGAGCATCGACAACCAAGACTCGCAAAAGAACACCACCCGCAGCACTTCATTCGAAGAGGAACTGACCGCCGGTTTCCGCAACGACTGGTTTGAATTTGAGCTCAACGGCTCTGTGGAATATGAGCACTCGCGCAACAAACTGCAGCCAAACAGCAATCTCGACACGTGGGAGTTTGCCTATGGTTTCAACTCTAATGTAAGGTTGCCGTGGGGCACCGAGGTGGCTTTCGACCTCAACATGAACAGCCGCAGGGGCTACAGCGACGAGTCGCTCAACACCAACGAGCTGATATGGAACGCCCAGGTGAGCCAAAGTTTCCTCAAAGGCAAGAACCTGATCGTGATGCTTCAGTTCTACGACCTGCTTCACCAGCAGAGCAACTTCAGCCGTACCATCAACGCCATGCAGCGCAGCGACACCGAATACAACGCCATAACGAGCTTCGGCATGCTACACGTGATTTACCGCCTCAACCTGTTTGGCTCAAAGGAGGCGCGCCAGAACATGCAGCCTCGTGGCCCGAGAGACCGCGGCATGGGCCCACGCGGCCCGCGAGGTGGAGGGTTTGGCAGGCCGGGGCGCTTCTGACGGCACCGTCGCCACGCCGCAACGGCAACACCGAATGCGGCCACAAAGTTCCGAGGGGGCTGCAAACGGATTGTTTGCAGCCCCCTCGGAGCTTTGTGGCGCAGCCCACACCGCCGGCAAAAGTCTGCCCTGACGTACGGCCACGTCCACAGAAATGTAAACAGTCTGGGCAGCAACTGCTACCCTGCGCCATCGGTGCGAGCCTGCGGCGAGTTGACCGCCTCGAGCAGCTTGATGGCGTCTACATACTTGGCAATGCCCTCGGCAACGAGCTTGGCGTCGCGCATGGCAAGCACAACGGTAGACGGGCGGTTGACCACATCGCCGCCGGCAAAAACGCCCTTGCGGCTTGTCATGCCGTAAGGCGTCTCGCGCGTGAGCACGTAGCCGCGCTCATCGACATCTATTCCCTTTGTAGTCGACACGATGCGGCTGGCCGGTACCGAGCCGATGGCCATCAAAACCTTGTCGGCTTTCTCTATCCTGCGCTCGCCGCCGCTCTCTATCACCACACCGCTGAGGATGCCGTTGTAGTCGAGAATCTCGACTATGCTCGACTGCCAATTGAACTTCACGCCCTCCTCTACGGCCTCATCGTACTCCGACCTCAGCGCGCTCATGTCGTCGATGGTGCGGTGATACACAATCTCCACGTCCTTGGCGCCCATGCGTATGGCCGTGCGTGCGGCGTCCATGGCCGTATTTCCGCAGCCGATGACAAAGACCCGGTCGCCGTCGTGCACCGGTACGTCCTCGCGGGCTATGCTCCCCTCGTTGTACAGGCTTACCTTCCGCAAGAAATAAACGGCCTGCCTCACACCCCTGAGGTTGCGCCCCGGGATGTCGGGCTTGCGCGGCTTGACCGTCCCGGTGCCCATGAAGATGGCGTCGAAACCGCGTTCAAACATCTGGTCGATGTTGAGGTCGGTGCCAATGGTGGTGTTGCAGTGAAACACCACGCCCAGTTCCTCAATCTTCTTTATCTCGCGCCGTACCACGTCCTTGGGCAGACGGTACTCCGGTATGCCGAACATGAGCACGCCGCCTGGCTCGGGCTCCATCTCGAACACCTCGACGTTGAAGCCCATGCGGGCCAGGTCGCCGGCTATGGTGAGCCCGGCGGGCCCCGAACCGATGACGGCCACGCGGCCGCGGGTCTTGGGTTGCAGCTTCTCGCGTATCAAACCCATGTCGCCATCGAAGTCGGCGATGAAGCGCTCCAGCTTGCCCACATGTATGCCCTGGCCCTTCTTGGTGAGCACACAGTGGCCTTCACACTGCTTCTCGTGGGGGCACACGCGCCCGCAAACGGCCGGAAGGTTGCTCTTGTCGTTGATTATCTTCATCGCATTGCCGAAGTTTCCCTTCGATATCTCATTTATCCAGTCGGGAATATCCTGACTGATGGGACAGCCCTTGCGGCACGACGGCACCTTGCAGTGTAGGCAACGCTTGGCCTCGTTGATAGCCTCAAGGATGGTATAACCCTCGTTGACCTCGTGGAAAAGGTCTCTCTGTTCGTGTTCTTTCTCCATGTCGTTTAAGTAGTTTATCCTTAATTACAGCGATAAATATGCCACAAAGATACGTCAAGTTTGACATTCGGCAAAATAATAACGCCTTTTTATTTCAAGACCCACATATTTACAGTAACTTTGCAACATGCAAAACAGCTTGAAAAATGGAAAAACAGAAGATTACAATATCCGATAACCTGAGCCAGGCACTGGCCGGGGCGATTGCCGAATGCGCCCCCGACCGCATCTTCGTGCTTGCCGACGAAACCACGGCACGCCTGTGCCTGCCGCTGGCGGCAAGCTGCCCCGGGGTCAATGAGGCCGGGCTGATTACCATAAAGGCCACAGACTCCAACAAGAACATCGACTCGCTGCAACACGTGTGGGCCGAGCTGGGCCGGATGGGGGCCACGCGCCACTCTATGCTCATAAACATAGGAGGGGGCATGGTGACCGACCTTGGCGGGTTTGCCGCATCGACATTCAAGCGCGGGATAAGCTACGTGAACGTCCCGACAACGCTGCTCGCCATGGTAGACGCATCGGTCGGCGGGAAGACTGGCATAAACTTCAACGGGCTGAAAAACGAGGTCGGGGTGTTCAACAATGCCAGCCGCGTGATATTAGACACCGACTTCCTTGGCACCATGGACACCGAGAACATGCTGTCGGGGTATGCCGAGATGCTGAAGCACGGTCTGATAAGCAGCGAACGAATGTGGGCCGAGCTCCTGTCGTTCGACGTGGAGCACCCGGACCTCGGCCAACTGAGGCGGATGGTGGCCGATTCGGTGGCCGTAAAGGAGAGGATTGTGCTCGAAGACCCCACCGAACGCTCGCTGCGCAAGGCCCTCAACCTGGGCCACACGGCCGGCCACGCCTTCGAGTCGTTCGCCCTGGCACACAGGCCTGTGCTACACGGGTATGCCGTGGCCTACGGACTGGTGTGCGAGCTGTATCTCAGTGTGGTGAAAACGGGCTTCCCAGCAGACAGGATGAGGCAGACGGTGGCGTTTATCAACGAGCATTACGGAAAGATGAACATTACGTGCGACGACTATGCCACGCTGTTTGAATTGATGACTCACGACAAGAAGAACGTGGCCGGGACGATAAACTTCACGCTGCTCGGCGGCATCGGCGACATCAGGATAAACCAGACGGCCACGAGAGACGAGATATTTGAAGCTCTCGACTTCTACCGCGAGGGCAACTGAACGGCGCGGTCGGCAGGGCGGCATGACCGGGCCGGCGCCACAGCCCGGTTGCCGCAAACGGCCGCAAGCGGCGCTGCGACACGCCAACGGCGGCCGCTTCAGGGTGGCGCATGGGCAGCCCCACGGCAGCGAATGATGTTTACAGCAGTATGCAGCGTGAGCCGCGGCGGTGCCAAACAGGCTGTTTTGCACCGCAAAACGGCAGGTTTTGGACAGCGATATGGGCCGTTTTGCATTGCAAAACGGCCCATATCCGTAACCCATTGGCCTTCAGCGGGTTTGCCGCCACGCCGCCACGGCATGGCAATTAAATACAAACAGATGGCCGAGGGGGCTTCAAAGCAAGTCTCTCCGCTTGGCCGAGGTCTCCCTGATGACAAGCTGCTGGGGCACCACCTCGCGGCACACAGCCTTGTCGCCGGCTATGTTGCGCAACAGCATCCTGCACGCCGTAACGCCCATCAGGTGAGACTGGTCTACGATGGCCGACAGGCGAGGGGTGACATACGCCGCATGGGCATCGTCGGTGAAGCCTATCAGCGCCACCTCGTCGGGTATGCTGAGCCCCATGTGCTTGATGGCGGCAAAGGCGGCAAAGGTGATTGTGTCGTTGAAAGCCAGTATGGCATCGGGGCGGTCGGGCCGGGCCAGCATCTGCCCGGCGGCCTTCATCGCCACGTTGTAGTCAATCCGGTCGCAGGCAACGAGCGTGCGGTCGATGACTATGCGGTTGTCGCGCAAGGCCTCGAGGTAGCCGTGCTTGCGCCTCCTTACCATGTCAAGGTGGTTGGGGCCGCCGATGAAGGCTATGCGGCGGCTGCCGGTGTCTATCAGGTGCTGCGTGGCCTGCCTGGCGGCCTCGTCGCCGTTGGCCGTGACCGACGAGAAACGGTCGGGCAGGCATGTGCGTCCGCAAAACACAAGCGGTATGCCCATGGCTGCCAGTTCCTCGAAATGAGAGTAGTCGGTGGTGTCTTGCGCCAGGCAAGCCACTATGCCTTCCACATGCAGGCTTATGAAATTGTCGATGGCCCTGGCCTCGGCAGCAAAATCCTCGTGGCTGTTTGCGCTTATCACAGAATAGCCGGCCTTGGCCGCCTCGTCCTCTATGCCGTCGAGAACGGCAGCATAGTAGTGGGAGACGAGGTTGGGCATGACCACGCCTATCACCCTCGGCGACTCACGCCTCAGGCTTCTTGCAAATGGATTGGGACGATAATTGAGCCTCTGGGCCAAGTCCTTGACCCGCTGCTGCATCTCCTTGCCTATCTCTGGGCTGCTGCGCAGGGCGCGGCTCACGGTGGCAATGCTCACCCCAAGCTCCTGGGCAAGGTCTTTGAGTGAAACTCTTCGTCTGCTGTCAGCCATAGTTTTAAGTGTTTGTTGTAAGGTCGTGAATAATTGTTTCTAACCATTGCAGCTGCTGCAATGAGTGTTGGCACTTAAGCGGCGAACCGCAAACACGGCCGCTTCTTGCTGCAAAATTACGTAAAGTAGACCAAATGCGCAAACGTTTACGTTAGTTTTTTCAATATAACGGCGACATTGTAATGAATTTGTAGCTATCTTTGCATCAGAAAAATTGAACTCGGCAATCTGTGAGAAAGCTCATATTGCACTCGTCGGCATTATCATTCGAAAGGATAAGCGGCAGGCGGCAATACATGAGCAAGCTCGTTTTGCACTCGTTGGCACTATCCCTGCCGAGGCTGAGTCGATATTCCTTGTGCCCTAAACAAAATTGCCCGAGGCAATGCCTCAACCACAATGAAATGGCAAGGCGAATTGTAGGGCATGACATCCGAAATGAAAATGAGTAATGAATAGTTGATAATAAGTTAGTTAGAAAACATCGGGCCAAGACTGTCGAGAGACATGCTTGGCCCTTTCTCTTTTGGCTTTGCCGGCCACGACGGGCAGCGCAAGCCACCGGCCGTCATTCGGCCGTCACGCCGTCGCCGTCGGCATCACAGCTGGTAAACCCCATCTCCCTTGCCTTTTCGGGCGGAAACGTGAAATAGGTGGCTTCGCCCTCGGTGCAGAGTTCACCCTTTGAGTTGGCTATCTCGACATGAATCAAGGCCAGGTTGCGGCGCATCTCGCGCAAGGTGGCACGTATGGTTATCTGCTCTTCGGTAGTCATTATCGACTTGCGGTAGCGCACCTCGAGCTTGGTGGTGACGCCTGTGGTCTGCAACCGGCGGAACATCACCCACGAAGCACACTCGTCTATCAGCGTGGCCTGTATGCCGCCATGCAATGTGTCTATCCATCCCTGGTAGTGAGCCTGCGGCTTCCAGAAGCAAACCACGCTGTCGCCGTCTTCGTAAAACTCCATCTTGACGCCCAGCGGATTGTCAGGGCAACAACCGAAACAGTCGTATCCAGGCTTGGAAAGCCAAGGGTTGTTTATCTTTCTCATAAGCATTGTTGTTTGGTTACACCCGCAAAAGTAAGCAAAAAGCGGCAGATAACGCTCTCGGCAGCCAAGTTTTTCAGAACTTCAAGGTGAATTTGAAGCGCACGCCGTGCTTGGTGGCTGTGGGCAAATCGAGGTAGGTGAGCCTGCGGACATACTCGATATGGAAGAAACGGAACACATTGTGCACACCGACAGCCACCTCGACGTATGGCGTCGAGGGATTCATGACATACGAACCCTCGGGAAACTGCATCAGCACGGAGCTTCCCGCATTGCGCGCCAGCATGGGGTTGTTCTTGTCGGTAAGGTCGCCCCACAATGCCCTCACGGCCAGGAACTCACGCCACTTGAGGTGCTTGATGAGCGGCAGGCGGTTGAATAGCTTGCCATTCATGTCCCACGACACATCAAGGCTGGCGTAGCGGTCGTTGAGGAACTCCATGTTGTTGATCAACTCGAACGTTCCGCGCTGCACGACATACGACAGGTTGGCCGCCGGCATGATGAGCAAGGGGAACGGAACCTGGTTCCACTGGGCCCCGGCGCGCAGGTCTACGTCTACCTTTCCCCAGCTCTTGGCCCATATACGCTTAAAGAACGTGGCCTCGGTGAAGTTGTATCTGTACTGCCCGCCAAGCAAACCGCCCACGCCCATGGCATGGCTCAGGGTGAGCACAGGTGCATCCCGGTTTATCGGACGGCTGCGCTGCTTGGTGTACACAAGCTTTTCGCCGGGCGCATAGCGAAGCTCGGCCCTCACCTCGGTGGTGCGTATAGAGCGCGACGGTGCCGTAACGCCCCCACCCGACGCCTCGGCCCGGGCCTGGTCGGCAAGCGTCACGAAGCGCAACTGGCCGCAGGGCTCGTTCTCTTCGGCCGTGACGGTGAGCGTGGAGCGCAGTCCCCACACCTCCTCGCGCACCATCTTGAGTTGCTGCCGGTTGTAGAACATCATCTTGTCTACGGTTGTCCACTTGAAAGAAGCAAACACATTGTCCTTGTCTGTCGACATAAACTTGTCGGTGGGAGCGCACACGTCGTAGGTCGAAGAGAGCGTGATGTTGCGCAAGGGCTGCTCGTGGGGCATGTACTCCTTGGCGTTGAACGAATAGGTGAGCTCTCCTTTGTAATAGTTCTTGCGGCTTTTCCACCCGCGGGCATAGTATCCGCTCATGAAGAAATGCGGGTTGAGGTTGGCTGTTGTCTGCGCGCTCAGCCTCGTGCGGAAGCCGTCTATGAAGTTTGAAGTGACCATGGTGTTCACCGGACCGATGTCTACCTTGCTCGGACGGCCGCCCACCCCCGTCTCGATGAAGTTCTCTACAAGCAGCTTCAAGCCCATCATTATGTACTTGAAAGCCCCTCCCCGCTCCATCGTGCCAAGGAAGTTGCCCATGTTCTGCTCGCTCCTTGTCAGCTCGACCTGCCTGTTTTGCTGCCAATACTCCTGCGAACGCCGCTTTGCCCCCGGCTCGGAGCTCAACGCGGGCCTGCCTTCAAACTCGCCCGGGGCTATAGGCCCGAAGGCATAATCGGTGATTCGCGTGTTGCGAATCACGGCCGCCTTCTGCATGAAGTCGAACAGTTCGAGCTCTACAATCATGTCGTCGGTGGTGAGAAGCCAGTCGCCGTCGGGCGACTTCGTGAACTCCTGGAGTATCATCATGCCGTCGACGAAGTTGACTTCGCTGCGCTGCGGTATGCTCAGTTCGCATCGCTTTACCTGGTATGAAGAGTCTTTGATGATGTAGATGTCGCCCCGGAATCCGAAGTCTTGCTGGTTGTTGGGCAGGAAGTGCAGGTGTATGCAACTGTCGCCGCTCACGCTCAGCGTGTCCTGTATGTAGAAACGGTAGAACCTGATGGCGTCTTTTCCGATGGGAGAAGTGAAGGGGTGCTGCAGCAAGCGTATCTGGTCGTCGTAAATGTTTACGTCGGTGAAGAAGTCTTTCAGCGCACTTGTCAGGATGTCGCCCGACTGGAAGAACTGCTCAATGCCCTCCGAGCGTTCGCCTTCCACGATGTCTTTCTCTGCCTTGGGGCGCTTGCGGTATATCCGCCGGGTCACCGTCTCGCCCACCGTGACCGGCAATATCAGCTTGTTGGTCATCAGGCACGGCTCAATCTGGTTGAGTGCGCCCGGTATCTTGCTAAGCAAGCCATGCTCAAAGTCGCTCGGCACCACCTCGTTGGCGGCAAAAGTGAGCTTCTGGTACTTGCGGTACTGATAGTAATCACGGTTAGACAGGTCGGTGCGACGCTTGGCCGCGATGACCTTTTTCATCAGTTCCACGGCCGGGTTGTTCTTCCGGCTGTAGCGTGAGCGCTTGGAGCGCACTGTAATCTCGCTGACACGGTGGGTGCGGTTGAACCACTTTGTAGTGTCACGGCTGAGCTCCGAGTTCGCCTGTGCCGCTGCGCCTGCCGGGCAGAAGAGCAGCAACAGAAACACAAACGCCGCCCACCTGCCCATCAGCAATACCTGTGGCTAAGCCCAAGGCACAGCTGCTCGTGCCTTGAACGCATGTAACGGTACATTGCCGTGAAGACAACAATCTCCACCAGCGGGTAAACGTAGGGCACATTGAGCAGGCACGTGACATAAATGAGGATGGCACGTGAATTGAACGTCAGCAAGTTGGCATATTTCATCAGCGGCAGCGAGCCACGCCTGAAGTCGTCGCGCAGCTGCCGGGGCATATCCTCCACCGACTGGTAGCGGGCGCGCAGGCACTTGTAAAACTGCTGGAAGGCCGGCGTGCGGCGCTCCTGGCTGCGGCAATAGTTGGCATAGTTATAATAGAACTTGTGGGCCCAGAAGGCTCCCTTGCGCGGCAGCGAGTCGTAAATGGCACGCTGCGAGGCCGAGTCGTCGAGCTCGCTGCCCTTCTTGCCGAGCAGGAAGTAAAGGTGAATCTGACGGTAGTAATCGGCGAGCGAACTCTGCGGCGAATGGCACAAGAAGCCGGCCACGGCGCAAAGCAGTATGCCCAGCGGCCCCCAATGCACCGATGTGAACGGTATGAGCTGCGGCCAGAGCCTCAGCGCGATGGCCAGATAGATGGCAAAAAACCACAGGTCGCCCGAGAATCCGTCGAGCACACGGCCCACCAGCGTCTTCTGGCCGGTGAGACGGGCCAGCTGGCCGTCGGTCGAATCGCAGAAATTTGCGAGCATCAGCAGGGCTATCCCTGCCACGTTGTGCCACACATCGGTGAAGTAAAACATGTAGCCGGCCCCCAGGCCGAGGAATATCGACATCACGGTTATGGCGTTGGGATGCACGTGTAGGCGCTCCCAGAACAGCGCGAAGGCCAGCCCGACGGGCCGTGTGAAGTGTACGTCGAGCCACTCTTCGGTATCCTCAGACTTGAATGAGGCATGTAGCAGTTCCTTGAAATTGCGTTTCATCGTCATTCTGCACTTAAAAACTCCTCGGCTTTCTGTATGTCCAAGGCATGGTCTACATCGAGGACTTTAGAAAACGGGTATGCCCTCAGCACGAGCCCGTCGGCAATCATGGCGCGCTGGAAATTGCGCATGCGGCTCTCGCCGCGCCTCATGCAACCGTCGAGCGTGGGCAACGACGATGGCGTGAGCCCGTAGATGCCGGCCGACACATAGCGGCATGAGTCGGAAGTGTCGAGGAACGCCGTTATCCCCATGGCCTCGTCGGTCTGCACATACAGGGGTTTCTCGTCGTCGATGTAGTCGGTGACGCCCATCATGCCCTGGCACTTGCCTGCCGACACCTCGCTCTTGAACGCGCGTATGTAGCCTCCGAACTCATCGGGACGGAATATTGTGTCGACCGTTGTCACACAGAACGCCCCTCCGCCCATATACCGGCTTATCTCGAAAAAGCTGTGCATGGAGCTCGGAGTGGTCTTGACCACATAACGCAACGGCAAGCGGACACCGTCGAGCCCGTCGCGCTGGAGCTCACGCAGGTGGGCCACAACCGACGACATGCGGTCGTTGCATATCACTATTATCTCTTCGGCATCGTTCTGCATGAACACATCGAGCAGGCGGTCGATGAGCGGACGGCCGCCAACGCGCACGAGCGGCTTGGGCTCGGCCACGCCTTCGGCTGCCAAACGGCTGCCATCGCCAGCGGCAATAATGGCATATTTCATATTTGAATCTACATTTATTTGATAAACGGTGGCAAAATTACACATTATAAACGAGACGGGGAAAGAAATTAGTTTTTTTTGTCTTTTTTGCCTGTATGGCTTTCCACGCGCCACCGTGGCACGCTCCTGTGAGGCCGGTTTCGGCCGCACGTCGCAACCACCTGGCACACAGGCGGTTGCAAAACGGGCCATATTGCACCACAAAACGGCCCGTTTCAAAATGCCGTATGGGCCGTTTGGCATAGTAAAACGGCACATACGGCACAGTCGGGGCCACGTGAGCCCCTTCCGGCACAGGCGGGCGATGGCTTACGCCCCGGCGGCGCTATCGGCTACGGGGCACGGAATGGCGTCACGCCAACCGCCCGCCATTACGCTAAAACCCCCATTCGGCCATGGCATCGTTGCGACGCCATGGCCGAATGGGGGTGAAACGGCAAGCCGTAAGCTGTGGCCGCACTGATTGCCGGCGCCAAGCCGGCATTGGTCAGAACGTCATGCGGAACATGAAACGAACGCCGTGCTTGTGGGCCGTGGGCAGGTCGAGATAGTTGAACCTGTGAACATACTCGACATGTATTATCTTGAATATGTTGTGTATGCCGAACGACATTTCCACATACGGCTTCTTCGGGTCCATCACATAGCAACCTTCGGGGAACTGCATCAGCACGGGGTCGGCCGCATTCTGCGCCACGTAAGGGTTGTTCTTGTCGGTGAGGTCTCCCCACAACACTTTCACGGCTATGTACTCACGCCACTTGAGTTTCTTGATGAGCGGTATGCGGTTGAACAGCTTGCCGTTGAGGTCCCACGAAACGTCGGCGCTGACGAAGCGGTCGTTGAGGAACTCCATGTTGTTTATGAGCTGGAACGTCTGGTCTTGTATGATGAACGACAGGTTGGTGGCAGGCATGCACAGCAGCGGGAAGGGCACCTTGCTCCACTGCACGCCGCCCCTGACGTAGCAGTCTATCTTTCCCCAGCTGTTCACCCAGAAGCGCTTGTAGATGCTGGCCTCCGTATAGTTGTAGTCATAGTCGCCTCCGAGCACGTTCTTCAGCCCGAGCGTGTGGCTGACGGTGAACACCGGGGCGTCGAGGTTTATCTTCAGTCGGCGCTGCTTGGTGTTGATGTAGGTCTCGCCCGGGGCAAAGCGCAGCTCGGCGCGCAGCTCGGTGGTACGGAACTTGGTGTCGGCTCCGGTGGCCATCGGCCTGAAATGCAGGTAGCCGCAGGCCTCGTTCTCTTCGGTCTTCATCGACACCGTGGTCTTGAAGCCCCAGTCTTCCTCGCGCTCGAAGGTCAGTTCCTGCCTGTTGTAGAACATCATCTTGTCCACCTTCGTCCATTTCAGCGCCGTAAACACATTGTCCTTGTCCGTGTGCATGAACTTGTCTGACGGCGACGTGACGTCGTAGGTCGACGAGAACGTCAGCGTGCGCTTTGGAAACTCCCTCGGCAAGTACTCCTTCTTGTTGAAAGAGTAGGTCACTTCGCCCTTGTAGTAGTTCTTGTGGCTGTCCCATCCCCGGGCATAATAGCCGCTAAGGAAGAGGTGCGGGTTGAGCTTGGCGGTGGTCTGCGCGCTCAGTCGGGTGCGCACCCCATCGATGAAGTTGCTCGAAATCATGGTGTTGATGGGTCCGATGTCGACCTTGCTCGGGTTGCCCGTCTCGACATAGTTCTCTATGAGGGCCTTCGCTCCGAAGATGATATACTTGAATCCCTTTATCTGCTCAAGGTTATGGACAAACGCATCCATCTTGCTCTCGCTCTGTGTGAGGTGCACCTGGCGGTACTTATTCCAGAAATCGTCGTCGCGCATCATCGCATCGGCCTCCTTTACCTCACGCGCCTTGCCCTTGAACAGTTGCTTTGGCAGCGCGTCGAAGGCGTAGTCGCTGAGCCTTGTGGTGCGTATGACGATGGCTTTTGCCAGAAAGTCGGTCAGCTTAAGCTCGGCCACCATGTCGTCTTGCGTAAGCACCCACGTGCTGTCGGGCAGTTGCTTGAACTCCTGGAGCACGCGCAGGTTCTCTACGAAGTTGACATCGCTGCGCTTGGGTATGGTAAGCTCGCATCGCTTCACCTGGTACGACGAGTCGGCCATGATGTATATGTCGCCCCTGAAGCCAAAGTCTTGCTGGTTGTTGGGCAGGAAGTGCAGGTGGAAGCATTTTTCCCGATCCACAAACACGGTGTCTTCGATGTAGAAACGGTAGAAAGCTATGGCGTTCTTTCCTATCGGCGAGGTGAACGGATACTGCAGAAGGCGCACTTGGTCGTCGTAAATGTTCACGTCGGTGAACACGTCCTTGAGCGTGGTTGTGAGTATGTCGCCGGTCTGGAACAGGTCGTTGATGCCCGTAGAGTTCTGTCCCTTCACAATGTTCTTCTCGCTGTGAGGGTCCTTGCGGTATATTTTCTGCGTCACGGTCTCGTCGACCGAAAGCGGCAGAATGAGCTTTCCGTTGTATTGGCACTTCTCCACCTGGTCGCGCAGCCACGGCATCTTCTTGAGCTTTGGCGTCTGCAGCTTCTCCGGCGTGATGTCGTTGATGGCCAGGGTTATCTTCTGGTACTTGTTGTACTGGTAAAAGTCACGGTTGTCCAGGTCGGTGCGCTTCTTCGCCGCTATGACTTTCTTCATCAGTTCCACGGCCGGATTGTTCTTCCGGCTGTACTTTCCGCGCTTGGCGCGCACCGTCACTTCTTTCAGCTTGCGCGTGTCGGGCTTGAGCTTTATGTCGAGCCGCCCCTTGGTCTTGGGCCCGATGGTTACCGTCTGAGGCTCGTAGCCCACCGAACTGAACGTAAGCTGCCATCCGTCATGCCGCTCTATGGTGTAATACCCGCTCAGATTTGAGGCCACTGCGACATTGTGCCCGCGGTAAATCACGCTGGCATAAGGTATGCTGTCACCCGTTGCGTCGTCAATGATATATCCAGAAATCTGCGCATTGAGCTGCAACACAACGGCAAACAGCATGAGAATCAAATATGTTATTCTGTTTTTTCCCAAATCTTTTTAGCTTAAATGGCATTACACAAAAACAAGAAAGCAATGGAGCCGAGAAGCCGAAACGCCAAAAACAAGCGCTGGCCGTGAGTTAAGCGGCCTGCCCCGGCCTCTGCATCAACATGCCGCCGCGCCACAGGCCTATGGCCATACGACCGGCTTCCCGGCTCCACAATGTCAAATAAGGGCTGAGAGCGTGGCTCCGCCCGCGTCAATCGTCAATCTATTTCCTCGTCTGCCTCGTAGCCGCCCATCTCGCGTATGGCGTTCTTCAGCATGGTATACTGCTGGTAGAGGTTGTTGACGGCTTCCTCGCCCTTGGTGTAATCGTGCATCGGGCTCTTGAGGAAGAAGCTCAGGAAGCGCTGTATGCCGTAGCGGCCTGCACGTGCTGCAAGGTCGCTCAGCAGTGTAAGGTCGAGCAACAGCGGCGCGGCCAGTATCGAGTCGCGGCAAAGGAAGTTGATCTTTATCTGCATCGGGTAGCCCATCCAGCCGAAGATGTCGATGTTGTCCCACCCTTCCTTGTTGTCGTTGCGCGGCGGATAGTAGTTGATACGCACCTTGTGGTAATAGTCGGTGTAGAGGTCGGGCTGCACTTCGGGCTTCAGTATTGTCTCAAGCGTAGAGAGCTTGCTCACCTCCTTGGTGTGGAAGTTGGCCGGTTCGTCGAGCACGAGACCGTCGCGGTTGCCGAGTATGTTGGTCGAGAACCATCCGCTCAGGCCCAGGCACCTTGTTCCGATTATCGGGGCGAACCCGCTCTTCACCAGCGTCTGGCCTGTCTTGAAGTCCTTTCCGGCTATTGGCATCTTCGTCTTCTCTGCCAGTTCCCACATGGCGGGTATGTCTACGGTTGTGTTGGGGGCTCCCATGATGAACGGGGCGCCCTCTGTAAGCGCGGCATAAGCATAGCACATGGACGGTGCGATGTGCTCGCGGTCGTCAGCTTTCATGGCAGCCTCGAGTGCGGCAAGCGTTCCGTGCACCGTCTCGTCTACCGGAACGTATATCTCTGTGGACGCGGCCCAGATGACAACAATGCGCGAACAGCCGTTGTTCTGCTTGAAGTCGCGTATGTCCTGGCGTATCTGCTCCACCATGTCCCAGCGCGTCTTGCAGTCTTTGACGTTGTCTCCGTCAAGCCTCTTGGCGTAGTTGCGGTCAAATGCGGCCTTCATCGGTACGACTTTCTCCAGTTCGTCCTTGACAGGGTTGATGTCTTTCTCCTTCAGCACCTCGGCATACATTGCTGCCTGGTATGCGTTTTGCGGATAAACATCCCATGTTCCAAACACGATGTCGTCGAGCTTTGCCAGTGGCACTATATCGCTGTAATGCAAGTACTGCTTATCTGCTCCGCGGCCGACACGTATTTTGTCGTACTGTGTCATAGAACCAATTGGTTTGGCCAATCCGCGCCTGGTCATGAACACGCCTGTCATGAATGTTGTCGCAACGGCGCCGTTGCCGACAATCATAATGCCTAATTTGCCGTCTGCCGGCTTTACATTAGTTTGTTTCATTACAATTTAATATTAAATGTATGTATACTTATAACTGTTTCAATGTCGTTTTTAAGTCTTCTGCAATGATTTGCCGCTGCCGCATTACAGCAACTCGGCCAGTCTGTGTATGGTGAAATCAGCCGCAGAGGTGTCGGCGGCCTCGTCGTCGGTCCAGCCCTCGCCGCGCATCCACACGGTATGGCAGCCTGCGGCCTTTGCCGGCACGATGTCCTTGGCGTAGCTGTCGCCCACCACGGTAACCTCGCCCGGCTCCATTCCCAGCGCCTTGACGCCGAGAGAGAATATCTGCGGGTCGGGCTTGCGCACCCCCACCACAGCCGATTCGACCACGCCGGCAAACAGGCCGTCAAGGCTGAACTCGCCGAGCACGGTGTGTATGTTGCCGTAGAAGTTGCTGACGAGCACCAACGGCATGCGTCCGGCCAGCCGGGCCAGCACGTCACGGCTGCGCGCGGTCTCGGCCTTGACCGAGCCATAGAGGTCGGCGAGCACCGCGCCGTGCCACTTGGGGGCATCGAAGCCTCCCAAGCACCGCCCTATGTGCTCCATCTCTATGCGCAGCTTGACAGACAACGTCTTCTCGAAAGTATAGTCGGGCTGTATAATGGGGTTGCGCCCCAGCTCACGCTCGGCATAGACATAGGCCTCGCGGAAGAGCTCTTCGCCTACAGGCACGCCCATGCGCTCGTATGAATGCCATATCACACGCCCCCAATGGTTGCCTCCGGTGTCGAGTGTGCCACCGTAGTCGAATATACATCCGCGGCTTCCAGTCAAAATATCTGATGCCATACTCTTTTCTTTTTAATTGTTTGTGCAAGCCGGTCGGCCGTCAGCTTCGCAATGGCCTGCGCCGCCTCGTCGCGGCAGCGTGAAAAGCTGGGCCAGTCGTTGAAGTCGATCAGGCAAACACTGCCGTCGGCCCTGACAATGCAGTCGCCTCCGTAAACATCCACTCCGGCCACCCTCGAGGCGCGCTCGGCGGCAAGCCGCAATGCCGACTCATCAAAAATGTAGTGGTGCGGGCGGCCGTTGAGCCTCTCGTCGCCGAATTTCGACATCCCGTCGTCGCCGGGATAGAAATACCGGAAGAAGCCGGTGCCATGCACGCCATAGAACTTCAGCAGGTCGCCCTCAACGTGGGCCGACACCATTATGTCGTCAACGCCGTGCCGCCTCATGGCCTCCATCACCACGGCGACGTCGGCCTTGGTGGCCGCAAACTGCACGTCGTGACGGCTTTCGGCCACTCCGCTGCCTCTTTTGAGCCAATAGCCGTGGCTGCCTTCGGCAGGGGCCACAGGCACGCCTGCCATCCGCAAGGCTTCGGTGAGCCGCCTCCGGTTGCAGCACAGGTCGACCCCGGCCGGCGAATTGACAACGACCGAGCCACGGGCCTGCATCTGGGTGAGATACGCCAGCGTCTGGGGCAAGCGCCCCATCGACAAGCATGCCTCTGCAACGGGACCGGGTTGCAAAGCCGTTTCACCAACGGTCTCGACTACGTAGCCGTCGTGCCGAAGCACGTCAGCCACGCCTTCCAGTATCGCTGCGTCCTTTTCTACCGAGTTGGGAGAGAATCGTTCTGCCCTGCCAATGGCCAATATCATGTCCGGATTACATTATATCATTATGTTCCGGGCAACAAAGTTAGGTAAAATCCGCCTTATAACAGAAAACTCCCGGGGCATTTTAATTTTTCTTAGCAATATATTTGATTAAAGCGTTCGAAACATCTACGAATCTATTCAAAAAGGTAAATGAACACACATTAACGTATGTTTGCCACTTATATGCGACAAACAATCATGCCATATACATTTCATAACAAATCGGCCGGGCCCATGCCCACCCTCCGGCCGGGCTTGGCGCCACCTGCCTGCATGGCTTTGGGCTGTGAAATGCTGGCGGTGGCGAAGGCCGGCGGCACGGATTGCCGAACCGCCTGAGGGCCAACCATTTACGGGAACGTGCCGTTTCGCTCTGCAAAACGGCCTGTATCGCGGTGCAAAACGGCACATCTTGCAACACCGCCAGGCCCGTGGCGGAATGAACCGCTTGGCGCCCCGCCACCCAGACATGCGCATAGCCGGCCGGCATGTCCCGCGGCAGGCGCCTGGCGTTGGCACCAAACAGAATCCGCCGCGCCGGGGCCTGCTTCAGACCCTTGCGCGGCGGACTTACGGCCAAGCCCCGGAGAGGCGTCAGTTGCCGTAGAACCGGTTGGCAGCCCTAAGCTGATGGCGCATGATGCTCAGGAACTCCTGGCTCTCCTGCAGTATGTTGAGATATACGAGCGAAATCTTTAGGTTGCTCACATCGTGGTCGCTTTGCATGCGGTCGTAATGGTGCTTGCGTATTACCGAGAGCTCGTCCTTGAGCTTGTCGGCCTCCGACAGCACGTCGTCATACTCGTTGAACCTCGTGGTGGAGAGCATGGCCTCGGTTCGCTCCATCAGTTCGGATATCTTATCCCTGACAGGTCGGTACTCGTCGACATAAACCTGTGGCATCGGGTTGAAGTTGTTGTCTACATGCTCCTTTATCGGCTCGAGCATGCGCTTGAGGCAATAGATGAACTGAGAGTCGCTGTTGACGCCCAGGTGGTACCACGTATTGCGCTCGGCGGCTATCTCCATGGGCACCCTGCGTAGCGCCAGCAGTTCCTTGCGCCTGAATTTCTTGAGCTGCTCCTGCTCGCTCTTGAGCTCGCGCTGGCTCTTCGAGAGCACGTGGTGGTTTTCGTTTGCCAAGCCGTCTATTATCTTGTTGAACTGCTCGAGGGCGAAACGGTTGACAAAACTCTGCGTGCGCGACACGTGCTTTGTCAGCAAGTCCCAAACAATTTCGGGGTCGCGGGTGCGCATCATCAGCCTGAACACGTCGTCCTTTCCCTCTTCCTTGGCTTTCTTGCCATACTGTATGTTGCTGCGCACAAGCAGGAACACCACCAGGGCCATGAAGAGGAACATGGCCACGAAGCCGCCGTAATACATCACCAGGCACACCAGCGCACAGGCACCGAAGGCCACGCCGGCCGTGATGAACCATCCGCCGATGACCGATATCACGCCAGTGACGCGGAACACGGCGCTCTCGCGTGTCCATGCGCGGTCGGCAAGGCTCGAGCCCATGGCCACCATAAACGTGACGTAGGTGGTTGACAGCGGCAGCTTGTAATTGGTGCCGAAGGTGATGAGCATCGAGGCGAGCACCAGGTTTACGGCCGCACGCACCATGTCGAACGCAGCGCCGTCGGCCAGTATGGCGTCTTCCTTGCGGAAGCGTGAGTCAATCCAGTTGGAAACAGACTTCGGCACGTACTTGCCGAGGAATCCACCGGCGTCCTGGGTGGCGCGCACAATGCTGCGGGCAGCCTTCGACGACCCGAACATCTCGTCGCCCTCGTCCTGGCGCGACAGGTCAACGCTGGTCTTTATCACGTTTTGCGCCTTCTTCGACGTGGTCATGGCAACAATCATCACCAGGCCGGCAATAATCAGATAGAGCAACGGTGTCTTGGCCGACGACATGAGCGAGGTCATGAAGAATGCGCTGTCGTCGCCGTTGCCGTTGGCCACAAAGTCTTGGTAAGAGTCGAGGCCGGCAAGCGGGACGCCTATGAAGTTGACGAGGTCGTTGCCCGCAAAGGCCATGGCCAGGGCAAACGTGCCCATGAGCACAACAAACTTGAACACATTGATGCGCAGCAGGTGGAACACCTCCATGACGATGGTCGAACCGACAAACGTCCAGAGCAGCAGCATGTTGGTATTGTCAACAATCCATGCCTTGGCGTCGTCGGCCATCAGAGGCGACTTGGCCAGGCCCTGTATGAATATGAAATAAGCCAGGCAAGTGAACGCTATGCCGCCGAAGATGGCCACCGTGTAACGCAGGTGCTTGGTATAGTTGAACGTGAAAATGACGCGCGAAATCCACTGTACGATGATTCCGAACACGAAAGCAATGGCCACGCTTACGAAAATGGCTATGATGACGCTCAGTGCCTTGTTGCTGTTCAGCAAATCGTCGAAGCCCAACGAGGGGTCGGCGTGCATCTTCAAGATGGCCAGCACAAACGTTCCGCCCAACAGCTCGAACACAAGCGACACCGTTGTCGAGGTGGGCAGGCCCATCGTGTTGAACATGTCGAGCACAATGACATCCGTCACCATCACGGCGAGGAATATCGTCATAACCTCATGAAAATTGTAATTTACAGGGTGCATGATGCCATGCCTTGCCACGTCCATCATCCCCGCACTCATCACCGCGCCCACAAGCACGCCCATAGAGGCTATGAATATGACGGTCTTAAACTTTGCCACCTTGGCTCCGATGGCAGAATTGAGGAAGTTGACAGCATCGTTGCTGACTCCCACAAACAGGTCAAACACCGCCAGAATAAGCAGGAAGACCACGATAACCAAATAAATTGCTTCCATAAAACTTTATGTTTCGTTCAGAAAATCGCGGCAAAATTAAGTAATTTATTTTGCATTTTAGCTAAATGTATGTTTCATTTGTATTACAATATCCGTAATGCAGGCCATAAGGGCCGGCCCTGACGGCTACTCCGCCACTGCCAACCCCGCGCCTGCGGCCATGACTCCCACGCAGCGGCGGCAGGAGCCACAGAGGTGGCTTTATGCGTGACATGGTGGCTGTACGCATGGCACGGCAATGCCGCTATGTGGATTACACATTGTTATATATAATGAAAAGCCCTGCCGCCTCCAGCCCACAGACTTGGCGCCACGGCCTATGCGCCGAGCCTCTGGGTCGATGGCATGGCGCCACTGGGGCTCGGCAGGCTTCAGCCAAACCATGGCAATGCCTGCAAATGGATTATTTCAGGATGATGCCGACAGCGCTTTGTATCTTTTTTTGTACATTTGTAACGTAAAACAAACAAACGACAACAACCTGCCATGACGACAGACACCATGAGAAGAGCATTGCTCGCCCTTGCACTGACAGCAACGGCAAACATGGCCATGGGCGCCGACCTGCAGCTGGCAAGCCGCAGCATATCGACCGCCGACGGGCTGCCGAGCAACAACATCAACTGCATAGCCCAAGACCCCGACGGCTATGTTTGGCTGGGCACGTCGAACGGGCTGAGCCGTTTCGACGGCTACTCGGCTGTGAATTTCACGGGTCTGAGCCCCGTGCCGGGCGAACCCACCGACAGGCACATCGGCAGCATAACCGTAGATGGCCACAACCTGCGCGTGACCACGGCAAACTCGGCATGCGCCACATACAACCTAGAGGAGGCGCGATTCACTGCCTACACCATGGCAACGGGCAGGCGCAGGCGGCTCGGAACCCTGAAAGGCATGCCGATACTGGCAAAAAGCTGTTACGAAGGCGACTCGCTAATGGTCACCGACGGGATGGTGACGCGCCTCGACGCCAACGGCAGAGTGGCGGGCGCCTACCGGATGCCGCCGGCCATGGGGAATATGGGCCGCGTGGTGTTCTGTTTCGTGTGGGGAAAGCGCTTTGTCATAATGGCCGACAAATCGACATTCGCCCTCGACATGACGACGGGCAGGTTTGCCAAGCCCGACGAATTGCAGGTGGAGTCGCCCGTATACCAATGCAGCACGCCCGGGTGCATATACGTGTCGAACGGATCCGGCGACCTGTGGATGTTTGCCGAAGGCAAGCCCGTGCGCCGTTTCAGCCTGCTGAGCAACGCCCCTTACGCCCAGACAAGGCGCCACAGGTATTACGCTGCCGACGACGGCAAAGGCCATGTGTTCATTGCCACGTATGGCAACGGGCTCTTCGTGTTCGACAAGGCCACCGAGAACATGGGGCACTACAGCGCATCCGACAGGCACCCGGTGATATACTCCGACTTCCTGACATGCGCCACCACCGACCGCGACGGCAACATCTGGATAGGAAGCGAAGCCGCCGGGGCGGTGTGCCTGTCGGTAATGGAAGACGTGGCCGCAAGGTACATTTACCCGGAACCCGGCAACAACGACGAGACGGCAAACCACATATACGCCCTGCGATACGAAACCGACGGACGGCTGACGGCCTGCACCCGCAAGAATGAGCTGGTGAGCGTCGACTGCGACGGCGGCACCCCCGCGCTGAAGGCCGGCCGGCTGCCGGCGCCAGCGTTCGCCATGATGACCGACAGCCACGGCCGTCCATGGACAGGCACACGCGGGGCGGGCCTGTTCATAGGGCGGCGCCACTACCACACGGGCAGCAAAGACAGCCGCCTGCCCTGCGACGACATTTACGACTTGGCCGAGGCGCCTCGCAACCACTTCTGGATTGCCACCTGGGGCGGCGGACTGCTGAGGGCCACACTCGACGGGCAAGGAACCATGATATGGCAGGCCATGCTCGACGGCTCGCCCAACGAGAGACGGGTTAGATGCCTTGCTGACGACGGCCGCGGCACGATGTGGGCCGGCACCGACAACGGACTGTACGCAATCAGCTACGGCGGCCAAGGCAAAAAGCCCGTGACGGCCCATCGCTACAACCTGCAGAACCGCCGTCTGCGCGGCAACGAGGTCATAACCATGCTATACTCAAAGCGCAGCGGGCTGTGGATAGGGGTTCACGGACACGGACTGGCACATTGCAGCGTGAAGAACGGCAGGCTGACGGCAACAAAATACTTTGACGCCGCCCACGGGCTGGCCGGCAACATAGTAAACTCTATAGCCGAAGACGCCCACGGCAACATCTGGGCAGCAACAGAAGAGGGCATCTCGTGTGTCAACCCTGCCACGCTGGCAGTGGCATCCTACAATTTTGCACCGACACTGATGGGCAACGTGTTCATCGAAAACAGTGCGGCCACCGACGGCAGCGGACGGCTGTTCTTTGGCTCACGCCAGGGCATACTGGCCATAACGCCACATAAAGACCCCACAAGGCAGACTTCTGCACGGTGCGCCCTGACCGACATCCGGATTAACGGTGTGTCGGCGCTGACCATGGACGGCAACGACAGGCCGCTCACCTCGGCCCTGACGCGCACACGACACATCAGCCTCGGACACACGGAGAACTCGCTGACGCTGCTGTTCTCCGACTTTGAATACTCGAAACCGCATTCCACCCTATACCAATACATGCTCGAAGGCATCGACGCCAACTGGCACGAACCGACAAGCCTGAACCACGCCGACTACGGCAACCTGCCGCCGGGGAGATACACTTTCAGGCTACGCAAATTCACCCCCGACGGCCACTCGCCCGAAACGTCACTGCTGATAACCATCCGCCAGCCATGGTACAACACATGGTGGGCCTGGCTGGCCTATGCCATGGCGGCCTCGGCTGTTGCCCTGGCACTGATTAGAGGGTGGCGGGCAAAGTCCAGGCTACGCCGCAAAATGGAAATAGAACGCAGCCTCAGCGAGTTCAGGCTTAACTTCTTCACCCACATAGCCCACGAGTTCCGCACACCACTGGCCATCATCCAGGGGGCCATCGACAAGATATGCGACGCTGGCGACAACCATCCGCCACGCTCGGCCGTGGCTACTGCCATGCGCGGAACACGCAGGCTGTCGCTGCTTGTTGACCGCCTGATGGAGTTCCGGAAGATAAACGCCAACAGCCTGAGGCTGAGAGTGGAGCCGGGCGACGTGATTGGGTTTGTGCGCGACGTGCTCAACGACTTCCTGCCCATGGCCCGCCAGAAAGGCATATCGCTCACCTTCACACCGTTTGCCCGCTCTTTCGAAATGCCTTTCGACCGCCACATGGTGGAGACAATAACCTACAACCTGCTCAGCAACGCCATAAAATACACCCCGCAAAAGGGCTCCGTCGAACTGACCGTGAAGCTGGGCGAGAACGAAAACAGCATTACTATAGCCGTGGCCGACACCGGGCCGGGCATAGTAGCCGAGCAGCAGGAACACCTGTTCGAACCTTTCATGCACGGATATGTGTCGCAAGGAGGCATGGGCATAGGTCTTTTCCTTGCCAAAAACATGGCCCGTCTGCACCACGGAAGCCTCGACTACAGACACGGCCCCAACGGACAAGGCTCTGTCTTCACCGTCGTGCTGCCAACAAGACTTGATGCCTACCCCCCCGACGAGGTGCGCCCGAAAGCCATCGACAATGGGTACGGCCGTGAGTCGCGCCCAACCGGCACGCCCATCGATACGGCCTTTGCAATGAACGACGTACGGGTGGCAATTGTAGAAGACGACCCCGACATGATGGAACAGTTGCGCAACGAACTCGGCAACTATTTCAAGACAGACACATACATGGACGGAGCCGAGGCCGCCAAGGGCATAACGGCACAGCCTCCGGCACTGGTAGTATGCGACGTGATGCTGCCCGGCATGAGCGGATACGACGTTGTGAAGCACTTAAAAAGCAACTCCGCCACCAGCAGCCTGCCTGTGATCATGCTCACGGCGCTCGACGACGAGGAGCACCAGATAAAAGGCTACAAGGCGGGGGCCGACGACTACATGGTCAAACCGTGCAACCTGCGCGTACTGCTGGCCAGAGCTGCACAACTGATAAGATGGCAGTCGGCAACCGTAGCGCAACAACAAGACGGTGGCACGGCAGCGCACAAGGGGCAGGGCGCCCTGCTCACGTCGCAGTCGGACAAGGTGTTCCGCGACCGCATCGACACAATCATCAGATGCCACCTCAAAGACCAGGCCTTCACCACCGACACCCTGGCCGAGATGATGCACGTTGGGCGGACCAAACTATATGGCAAGACAAAAGAGACTACGGGCATGTCGCCCGGCAAGTACATAATGAAGATACGCATGGAAACGGCAGCCACGCTGCTCGCCGATGGCAAGATGAACGTTAGCGAGGTTGGCATGGCGGTGGGAATAAGCGAGCCCTCTTACTTCTACCGATGCTTCAAGGGATACCATGGGGTCGCCCCAAGCAAATACACAAAACGCTGAAAAGGCCCCATGGCGCACATCCCAAAAGCCACAACGGCCAAGGTAGCCAAGGCCGGCCTGGCCGCCAAAAGCGCGGACGGGCGGCGGCCATGGCCTGCAAACCATCATGCCATCCGCCCATCAAACAACCGCAACGGGAGCAACATTGGCCGACAGCTGAAAAAAAGCAAAAAAACACGGTGCAATCCTTTGCTGTTTCCTCCCTTTAATGTATCTTTGCAAACCAATACGTATTGACACAACAAGAAGATGAGTAACACCGATTTCGCTCACATCCTTACACGGACGGTTGACGAATTGTCTGACCCCGCATCGCTAAAGGGCCTGTTCCACCAGCATCGCGAGGGCAACCCGTTGCCGTCGGGCAAGGTTCTCGAAGAGATAATAGACTTGTCGCGTTCCATCATTTTCCCAGGATACTTCGGCAAGTCCTCCGTCAATACCCGCACAATACGCTATCATATAGGCGTCAACATAGAGCGCTTGCACAAGCTCCTCACCGACCAGATAATGGCCGGGCTGTGCTTCACATGCCCCAAGGCGGGCGAACCATGCACCGGGGCTTGCGCCAACAAGGCCGAAACGATATCGCTGCAACTCGTGGGGAGGCTGCCGCAGATACGAAGCACGCTGGCCACCGACGTCGAGGCGGCCTACAACGGCGACCCTGCCGCCCAGAGCTACGGCGAGATCATATCGTGCTACCCTGTGATAAAGGCCCTTGTCAACTACCGCATAGCCCACGAGCTACACACCCTGGGGGTGCCGCTGATACCGAGGATAATATCGGAGATGGCACATTCAGAGACGGGCATCGACATACATCCGGCCGCACAGATAGGCCACCACTTCACCATCGACCACGGCACAGGCGTGGTCATAGGCGCAACGTGCATCATCGGCAACAACGTGAAGCTATACCAGGGCGTCACCCTCGGTGCAAAAAGCTTCCCGCTCGACGAAAACGGCAACCCGATAAAGGGGATTGCACGCCACCCAATACTCGAAGACGACGTGATAGTCTACTCTAACGCCACCGTGCTGGGCCGCATCACCATTGGGCGCGGATGCATCATAGGGGCCAACATTTGGGTGACCGAAGACATGAAACCTAACACCAAGAAATATAAAAAGGAATAACTTCACACAGGAGAACTACCATACCAACGGTATATGACAGCAGAACGACGGCAAGGTTTTTGCCCTCCGCCAACACGAACCGAGGCAACTGGTTCTCCGGCAAAATCCAAACAAGACAACAAATGGAACAAGAATTCGAATTGATCGCCAAGACGTTCATGGGTCTGGAACCTGTTTTGGCGAAAGAACTGACAGAGCTCGGCGCTAACGATGTGCAGATAGGCAGGCGAATGGTGTCGTTCAAAGGCAACAAGGAACTCATGTACCGCGCCAACTTCCAGCTGCACACTGCCATAAGAATACTTAAGCCAATACGCCACTTCAAGGCAACGACGGCCGACGAGGTGTATGAAGAGACCAAGAAAATAGACTGGTCGCAATACCTTACACTCGAACAGACATTCTCGGTCGACTCGGTTGTGTTCTCAGAAGAGTTCCGCCACTCCAAGTTTGTGTCATATAAGGTGAAAGACGCCATAGTGGATCAGTTCCGCGAAAAGAACGGGAAGCGGCCCAACATCAGCGTGGCCAACCCCGACATACGCCTGAACATGCACATTGCCGAAGACAGGTGCACCCTCTCTCTCGACTCCAGCGGCGAGAGCCTGCACCGCCGCGGCTACCGGCAGGAGAACGTTGAGGCCCCGCTCAACGAAGTGTTGGCGGCCGGAATGATTCTCATGACCGGCTGGCACGGCGAGACCGACTTCATCGACCCCATGTGCGGCTCGGGCACACTGCTCATCGAGGCTGCCCTCATAGCCCGCAACATGGCCCCGGGTGTGTTCCGCAAGGAGTACGCCTTTGAGAAATGGGCAGACTTCGACCAAGACTTGTTCGACGAGATTTACAACGATGATTCTCAAGAACGCGAGTTCAAGCATCACATCTACGGCTACGACTCAGACATAAAAGCCGTCAACACGGCCCGCATGAACGTCAAGGCTGCGGGCCTGACAAGCGACATCACGGTTGAGGAGGCCGACTTCAAGGACTTCACCCAGCCTAAGGAAAAGAGCATCATAGTAACCAACCCGCCTTACGGCGAGCGTATATCAACGCCCGACCTGCTCGGCACGTACAAGATGATAGGCGAACGCCTGAAGCACCAGTTCGTTGACAACGACGCATGGATACTGAGCTACCGCGAAGAGTGCTTCGAGCAGATAGGCCTGAGGCCATCAATCAAGATACCGCTATACAACGGCTCGCTCGAATGCGAGTTCAGGAAGTACCAGACTTTCGAGGGCCGCATGAAGGAGTTCCGCACAGAAGGCGGAGCCGTACAGAGCGACGAGGAGCGCAAGCAGATGGCCGAGAAGGGCCGATTCAAGAAGAACAGGGAGTTCAAGAAGCGTTTCGACGAAGCCGAAGAGAACGAAGAGGGCGACATACGCTCATTCAAGTTCCACCGCATTGACTTCGACCGGTTTGACAAGCGCGACCGACGTGACGACCGACGTGACGACAGGCGCGACCGCGACGGATGGAACCGTGACCGGCGCGACGACCGCCGTGGCTCCGACTGGGGCGGACGCAACCGAGACCGAGACTCGTGGGGCCGCGACGACCGCTTCAGGCAGGGACGCAACGACAGGAAACAAAATAAAGGAGGACGTGACTATGACCGAAAACGCAACCGCTACGACAACGATAGGTAAGATGGTGCGCCGCACCATACCGCTCGTTTTGGCACTGTTTTTAACACAAAACATGGCAGCTCAACTGAAGCAATTCACACTCGAAGACCTGAACTTCGGCGGCAACAACTACCACAACATGCGCCCAAAGAACATGTACCTGAGATGGTGGGGCGACAAGTTGATGTACCAAGACGCCGAGGAATGGGGCACGGTAGACATGAAGACGGGCAGCAAGACTGCCGTCGCCACGCTCGACAAGGTCGACGCGGCCATGGGCAACGGCAAGGTGGCCTCGGCCATGAACGTGGCATTCCCCTACCCCGACAGCCCTCTGGCACTGCTGAAAAACAGCAAGGAGCGCGTGCTCTACGACTGGAAGGCCGGCAAGGTGGTGTGGAGGCAACCGTGCGAGGGCGAGCAATACAGCGACTGGACAGCCGAAACGCGCGCCGTGGCCTTCGTCAGGGACAACCAGCTATGCGTGACCGACGCCGAGGGCGCCACCCGCACGCTGACCACCGACGGCAGCCGCGACATCGTTTACGGCCAGGCCGTACACCGCAACGAGTTCGGCATCATGAAGGGCACGTTCTGGAGCCCCGACGGCAAGCGCCTCGCCTTCTACAGGATGGACCAGAGCATGGTGACCGACTACCCGCAGGTGAACACGTTTACGCGCATAGCCACCGAAGAGCCCGACAAGTATCCCATGGCCGGCATGACCAGCCACAAGGTCACGGTGGGCGTATACGACTTGTCGACGGGCAAGACCGTATACCTTGACGCAGGCGACCCGACCGACCGCTACTTCACTAACATAGCCTGGAGCCCCGACTCAAAGACCGTATACATGATTGAGCTGAACCGCGACCAGACCGACATGGCGCTGCGGAGCTATGACGCCGCCAGCGGGAAAAGGAAGGCCACGCTCTACACCGAGCACGACGACAAGTACGTGCAGCCCATGACGCCTATAGCGTTTCTGCCGTGGGACGACACCAAGTTCCTGCTGCAAAGCCAGCGCGACGGCTACAACCACCTCTACCTGTTCGACACCGAGGGCCGCGAATTGCGCCAGGTGACGAGCGGCAAGTGGGTTGTGATAGACCTTGTCGGGTTCAACAAGGCCAAGAAAAGCGCCATCATACTCTCCAATGAGGCCTCGCCGATACAGAACAACCTGTATGCCGTAGACCTGAAGAGCGGCCGGCGCACCCTGCTCGACAACGGGCGGGGCATGCACGCGGCTTACTTCGGGCGCGGAGACAAGGGCGGAATGCTGTCGGCATCGGGCAAATGGCTCTTCGACCACTACACAGAGCCCGACGTGCCGCGCGACATCTGTGTGACCAACACGGCAACGGCAGCAAGCAACCGCATATTCAGCGCCCCCGACCCATGGGCGGGTTATGCCGTGCCCGAATACTCGTGCGGCACGATAAAGGCTGCCGACGACTCTACCGACCTTTATTTCCGAATGGTGAAACCCATCGGCTTCGACCCCGCAAAGAAGTATCCTACCGTGGTCTACGTATATGGCGGGCCAAACGTACGCAACGTCGAGGCCGGATGGCACTATGCCAGCCGCTCCTGGGAGACGTACATGGCGCAGAAGGGATACCTGCTCTTCATACTCGACAACCGAGGCTCGTCTGACCGCGGGCGCGACTTCGAGCAGGCAACATTCCGCCACCTGGGGCAAGAAGAGATGAAAGACCAGATGCGGGGGGTGGCTTACCTCAAGTCGCTGGCATACGTCGACACCACACGAATGGGCGTGCACGGATGGAGCTACGGCGGATTCATGACAACGTCGCTCATGACCACATATCCTGATGTGTTCAAGGTGGGCGTGGCCGGAGGCCCGGTCATCGACTGGAAATGGTATGAGGTGATGTACGGCGAGCGCTACATGGACACCCCGGAGGCCAATCCCGAGGGCTACGCCCAGACGAGCCTGCTCGCGAAGGCCAAGAACCTGAAAGGCAAGCTGCAGATAATCATAGGCATGAACGACCCCACCGTAGTTCCGCAGCACGCCCTGCAGTTCCTCAATGCCTGCGAGGAGGCCGGCACCCAGCCCGACTTCTTCGTCTATCCCGGCGAGGGCCACAACATGAGGGGGCACAAAAGCGTGCACCTGCACGAGCGCATAACGCAGTATTTCGAAGACTACCTGAAGTAAAGCATCGCGATACACATACAAAACAACCGGCCGAGGCCTGCAACAGAAACACCACCTGTTACAGGCCTCGGCCGCTTTTATGACTGAAAAAGCGAAGCCACGCCTGGGCCGGAGAGCTGTCTGTGGGAAACAGGCATAGTGGCATGTGGATGGCAAACATCATGCAACAATCCCGAATCGTCATTCAGAGGCCAAAGCAAATGGGGCATGCCGCGGTGCTGATTGGCATTCACTCTTGCCAGAGGCGTAACTGGCCACGCCGAGGCAAAGCGCCCGCAAGATGCCTACAAGAGCACCAACGCGCTCGGAAAGCCGGGAATAAGCAACAAAAGCACGCTAAGGTTGACTAACAACCGGCTTGGGATAACCAATGGAAACCTGCTTGCCGAAACAGCATCGAAGCGTGGCTCTGCATATAGCACAACGGTACCAACCTGTTCAGGAACACTTTCCACCGATTGTGAAGCCGTTCAGCAGGGGATGTTAAATGAAGTAAACCATTTCAGCAAAACTGCATCAAGAGCGCGAAACAAGCCTATTGATGTTTCCCACTGATAATCAACACATTGCAAATCAATCTTATTGTAATTCCCAAACGTGCCGTTTGGGCCGGCAAAACGTGCCGTATTGCAACACAGAACAGGCCGTTTGATGCCGCAAAACGGCACATTCTGAAAAGCCGCCGGCCGGGAAACGCTTGTTGCGGCATATCAGCAAGCACTCAGGCATGGGCATTTTCAGTCAATAAGAACCACGCCACAGCACTTTTCACATATAACTTTTGGCTAATTGGGAACAAAGGACTAACTTTGCATGGAATAATCAAAAGACAACAATACATGACACCCAACTCCACTGTACGCCACCGCAGACTGGCCTCACTGGCGGCCATGATGCTCGGAGCGTGCGTAGCCCTCGCTCAAGGGCCCAACAACAGCGGCACTTATTACAAGCCGGCCGACGGCAAGTCAGGCAAAAGCCTGAAGACGGCCATGGCCGAAGTGATTGTCGACCACAGCGCAATATCGTATTCGGGCCTGTGGAAATGCTTCTACACAACCGACAGGCGCAGCGACGGCAAGGTGTGGGACATGTACTCAAGCGCCACCAACTACACCATGGGCGGCCCGCAGCAGGGGGCAAACTACAAGAAAGAGGGCGACTCGTACAACCGCGAGCACTCTATGCCAAAGAGCTGGTTCAACGACGCCAGGCCCATGTACACCGACTTGGTGCACATAGTACCCACCGACGGATACGTCAACAACCGCCGCGGCAACTACCCCTTCGGCGAGACCAACGGCGAGCAATATCAGTCGGCCGGAGGCTTCAGCAAGCTCGGACGCTCAACCACGAGCGGATATTCGGGCACGGTGTTCGAGCCGGCCGACGAGTATAAGGGCGACTTCGCGCGCATCTATTTCTACATGGTGACGTGCTACGAGAAGCGTGTAGCCACCTGGCAGAGCGACATGCTCGACGGAACGGCCTACCCGGCCCTCAGCCGCTGGGCACTCGACCTGCTGCTGCGATGGGCCAAGGAAGACCCCGTGAACCAGAAAGAGACCGAGCGCAACGAGGCCGTATGGGAGCTGCAGGGCAACCGCAACCCCTTCGTAGACTACCCGGGGCTTGAGCAATACGTGTGGGGAGACAAGACCGCCGTGGCCTTCAGCTACGACCACTACGACAGCGACGGCCCGTCGGCCATCACCGAGGCCACCGGCGGCCGGCCGGCTACGGTGTGCGTCTATACCATCGGGGGCACAATGGTGCGCCGCGACGTCGACAAGGCCGGCGCCCTGCAGGGCCTTCCAAAGGGCATATACATAATAAGCAGCGGCAACAGGGGCGGCATGGAGAAATCAATAGTCAGGTAAGGCCGCACGAAGCCCCACCAACAACAGGTGCAAACACAAGACAACAATAATCCCAAAACAAGGACTGACACTATGAACATACTACTGTTAGGAAGCGGCGGGCGCGAGCACGCCCTCGCATGGAAGATAGCCCAAAGCCTCAAGGTCGACAAACTGTACATCGCCCCGGGCAATGCCGGAACCACGGGTTGCGGCGAGAACGTGGCCATAGGCGTGAACGAATTTGACAAGCTGAAAGACTTTGCCGTGGCAAATGCCGTCGACATGGTCGTTGTAGGGCCGGAAGACCCGCTCGTAAAAGGCATATACGATGACTTCAAGGCCGACCCCCGCACGGCGGCCATCCCCGTGATAGGCCCGTCGAAGGCCGGTGCCGTGCTCGAAGGCTCAAAGGATTTCGCCAAGGCTTTCATGCAGCGGCACAACATACCGACAGCCCGCTACCGCACGTTCGACGGCACCTCGCTCGACGAAGGGCTGGCCTTCCTTGAGAGCCTCAAGGCTCCCTACGTGCTCAAGGCCGACGGCCTTTGCGCCGGCAAGGGCGTGCTGATACTCCCCACGCTCGAAGAGGCCAAGCGCGAGCTTCGCGAGATGCTCGGCGGGATGTTCGGCGTGGCGTCTGCCCGCGTTGTCATCGAGGAGTTCCTCAGCGGCATCGAGTGCTCGGTGTTCGTGCTCACCGACGGCCGCCACTACAAGATACTGCCCGAGGCCAAGGACTACAAGCGCATTGGCGAGCACGACACGGGCCTGAACACCGGCGGAATGGGCAGCGTGAGCCCCGTGCCGTTTGCCACGAAAGAGTGGATGCAGAAGGTGGAAGACCGCATCATACGCCCCACTGTCGACGGGCTGGCCGCCGAGGGCATAGACTACAAAGGCTTCATATTCTTCGGGCTGATCAACGTCGACGGCAACCCGATGGTCATAGAATACAACTGCCGCATGGGCGACCCGGAGACAGAGACAGTCATGCTGCGCCTAAAGAGCGACATAGTAGACCTGTTTGAGGGCGTGGCAGCCGGCGACCTCGACAAGCGTGGCATCGAGTTTGACGGGCGTTCGGCCGTATGCGTGATGATGGTTAGCGGCGGATACCCGCAGGAATACAAGAAAGGCTATCCCATAACCGGCATCGACCAGGTGGAAGGCAGCATTGTGTTCCACGCCGGCACAGCCATCAAAGACGGCAGTGTGGTGACAGCCGGCGGCCGCGTCATAGCCGTAAGCTCATACGGCGCCGACAAGGGCGAGGCCCTTCGCAAGTCGTTCACCGAGGCCGAAAAGATACACTTCACCGACAAGTACTTCCGCCGCGACATTGGACAAGACCTGTAACAAAACACAGAAGGCAACAACCAATGGCAAGACGACTGCAGAATAACGTGTCGGAGAGCCGCATGACTCTGCCCGCCGCAGCCATCTACGCCACACTCGTGTGGATGGCCGGCGGGCTTGTTTCAGACGGGCTGTGGATGCAGTTCGGCTGTTTCGCCGCGTCGACCTACCTCATGGTCGAGCTGAACAACGCCAACGCACTCATCAGGGTGTACAGCCGCATGGTGTCATGCGCATTCATCGCCCTGTCGTGCGCCGCCGCCTTCCTGTTCACTTCGGCAGGCGGGGCGGCCATGGAGCTGTTTGCCATCGCCGCATACGCAGCGCTGTTCCGCAGCTACCAGGACAGGCAGGCGGCCGGACTCACGTTCTATGCCTTCATGAGCATAAGCACCGGAAGCCTTTTCTACGCCGAGATGCTGTATTTCGCGCCGGTGCTCTGGTTGCTGATGGCGGCCTTTGTGCGCTCCGCCAGCCTGCGCACAGTGGCAGCATCGGTGCTGGGCCTGTGCCTGCCCTACTGGCTGGCAGCTGCCATTGCGCTCTATACAGGCCATCTGCCCATGCTTGCCGACCACCTCGGCCAACTGGCGGCCACCGGCCCGCTGTGCGACTTCAGCCTGCTATCCGCCAACCAAGTGGCCACAATGGCCTTCGTCATGGCAATGGCCGCAACCGGGATAATACACTACCGGCGGCAGAGCATCAACGACAAGATACGCACCAGGATGTTCTACAGCTGCTTCATCACAATGGACATAGCCTCGGCCGCACTTGCCATACTGCAGCCACAACACTACGAACTGGCCCTGCGCATGATGATAGTAAACACAAGTCCGCTGATAGCACATTTCATAACGCTCACCAACACCAAGGTGACCAACGTGGCCTTCTGCGCCATCGTGGTCGCCACATTGGCCCTGACAGCCTTCAACCTATGGATGCCCTCAACGAACTTCTGATAAACTACGGCTATGTAGGCATACTCATAGCCTCGTTCCTCGCCGCAAGCATACTGCCGTTCAGCAGCGAGGTGGTGATGGTGGGGCTGCTTGCCGCCGGGCTCGACCCCGCCGGGCTCATAGCCTATGGCACGGTGGGCAACGTGGCCGGCAGCATGTTCAACTACGGCCTGGGCCGACTGGGCAAGCCGGAATGGATAGAGCGATTCCTGCGGATAAAGAAAAGCGACCTCGAACGGGCCGAACGGTTCATGGCCGGGCGCGGCGCACTGATGGGATTCTTTGCTTTCGTACCCGTAATAGGCGACGCCATAACCGTCATGCTGGGCCTGCTTCGGGCCAATGTCGGCGTGACGCTGCTGGCCGTGACGCTGGGCAAGCTGCTCAGATATGTGGCACTGGTATACGGTGCCGATTTCTTTATACACTGAACACAAAATGAAGAGAGTAATATACCTACTGCTTGGCTTGGCAATGCTTGCCGCATGCACAGATGGCACGCCGGAAAAGCCAACGATAACCGTGACTATCGAACCCCTGAGATACTTCGCCGAACAGATTGGCGGCGACAGGTTTGACGTCGTGACAATGGTGCCCAACGGCGCCAGCCCCGAGACTTACGAACCCACGGCACAGCAAATGGCCGCGCTGGCCAAAAGCGAGCTGTACATAAAAGCCGGCAACCTTGGCTTCGAGCGCACATGGATGAAACGCCTCGGAGCCAATGCACAGCACCTTATTGTGGTCGACTCGTCGGAAGGCATCGAACCGCTGCAAGTATCTAAAGGCAGCGCAGCCGACCCGCACACATGGACGTCGCCGGCCAACGCCCTGCGCATTGCCCACAACATCTGCAAGGCCATGAGCCGCATCGACTCGAAAGACTCGGCCTATTTCAGGGCCAACCTCGACTCGTTGACATGGAAAATCATCGACCTTGACGCCAAGATAAGCGCCAAGACCGACGAATGCACCAACCGCTCGTTCATCATCTACCATCCGGCACTCACCTATTTCGCCCGCGACTACCGACTCGAGCAAATGGCAATCGAGGCCAACGGACACGAGCCATCGGCAGCATCGCTGGCAAAGCTGATCGACTCGGCCAGGCAAAAAGGCACCAGGGTAATGTTCGTGCAAAAGGAGTATGCCAACCGAAACACAGGCGTCGTGGCCAAGGAAACCAACGTCAAGACAATTGAGATAAACCCTCTGAGCTACGACTGGGAGGCCGAGCTACTGAAGATTGCCGACGCCCTATGCACGAAATAATATGCCTCAACGGCGTAACCGCCGGATATGAAGGCCGCGCACAGATAACAGACATGTCCATGAGCGTTGCCGAGCGCGACTTTGTAGGCATCACCGGCCCCAACGGCAGCGGCAAGACAACGCTGCTGAGGGTCATCCTGGGCTTGCTGAAACCTATGTCCGGCACCGTGGAATACTACAGAGGCGGCCACAAGGTGACACACCTGAGGATGGGATACCTGCCGCAATACAACGCCATCGACCACGATTTCCCCATCTCCGTCTACGACACGGTGCTCTCGGGCCTGTGCGGCACCAAGCCACTGTGGGGCCGATTCAAGCGCGAGCACCGCGACATGGCAGACAGGGCCATAAGCGCCATGGGCATAGACGACATAAGCCAACGGCCCATAAAGGCGCTCAGCGGAGGCCAACTGCAACGGGTGCTGCTGGCAAGGGCTATTGTGGCCAAGCCCGAAGTGCTCGTGCTCGACGAACCCGACACCTACATCGACAGGCAGTTCAAAGACCAGATGCACAGCCTTCTGGCCGGAATCAACAGCGACTGCGCCATTGTCATGGTAAGCCACGACCGCGAATACATAGCCTCGGCAGCCAGGCATGTAATCACGATGAACCGATAGCCGTTGCCACGCTGCCCGAAGGCCGACACTCCGGCACACAAGCAGCATGCCGAAAAAGTTTTCTTTACATGGCGGCCACGTCCCCACTGCCCAACAATGCCACCATTGACAAGCGACAAACAGGCCACAATTGCCGTTGTGGCCCTTAGTCGCAAGCATGCCAACCACAATGTGCAACAAGCCCATAGGAAGAAAACCCATGAGTTAAAAAAGACAAAACACACACTATCTACTCATTTTTGTACTAACTTTGCAGCTGTTAAAAACATGAACTTAGAACAACAACACATCAACCAATGAAACAATTCAGGCTTGTGGACAACATCCTCGGATGGCTGGCGTTTGCCATTGCCGCCGTAGTCTATTGCTCCACCATCGAACCGACAGCCAGTTTTTGGGACTGTCCTGAGTTTATAACAACAGGCTACAAACTTGAAATAGGACACCCGCCCGGAGCCCCGTTCTTCATGCTGACGGCCAATCTTTTTTCTCAGTTCGCCAACGACCCGTCGCAAGTTGCACGCATGGTCAACATAATGAGCGCATTGCTGTCAGCCACAACAATCATGTTCCTGTTCTGGAGCATATCACACCTGACACGCAGGCTGCTCGTTGGCGGCAGCAACGAACTCACCACGGGCAAGCTGATTGCCATCGAAGCGTCTGCAATGGTTGGCGCCCTGATATACACTTTCAGCGACACTTTCTGGTTCAGCGCCGTCGAAGGCGAGGTTTACGCTTACTCCTCGGCATTCACCGCCGTTGTGTTCTGGCTCATACTCAAGTGGGATGAGCACGCCGACGAGCCCCACAGCGACCGCTGGCTGGTGCTCATTGCATACATGACAGGCCTGTCCATAGGTGTCCACCTGCTCAACCTGCTCTGCGTCCCGGCCATAGTGCTCGTATACTATTACCGCCGCTTCCCCAACCGCACGGGCAAAGCCGACCTGCGCGGCTCACTGGCTGCACTGGCAGTGTCCATAGTCATCCTCGCCGCAGTGCTCTACGGAGTGGTTCCCGGCATCGTCCAAGTGGGCGGATGGTTCGAGCTTTTCTTTGTCAACGTGCTTGGATGCCCGTTCAACACCGGAGAGATCATCTACATCTTCCTGCTCATAGCATGCATCATCTGGGCCATCTACGAGACTTACAGCGACCACAACGAGAAGCGAAGCAACATTGCCTTCCTGCTCGCAATTGCCATGCTCGGCATCCCGTTCTACGGCCACGGCATCAGCTCTGTGGTGATTGGCGTGATAATACTTGTCGTGCTGTGGTTCATCATGCAGCGGAAGCGCAAAGGACAGCCGCTGGTTTCGTCGCGCATAAAGAACACTTCACTGCTCTGCATGCTCATGCTCATGATAGGCTATTCATCATACGCCGTAATCGTGATACGCTCATCGGCCAACCCCCCGATGGACCAGAACTCGCCAGAAGACATATTCACGCTTGGCGAATACCTCGGACGCGAGCAGTACGGCGACCGTCCGCTGTTCTACGGGCGCGCCTACACATCGCAAGTGGCCCTCGAGCGCGACGGCAACTACTGCCGCCCGGTGATGAAGACAGGCGACCCTGTATACCAGCGGAAGGAGAAAGCCTCGAAGGACGAGAAAGACTCATACTTCGTGGTGCGCACCAAGGACTCTTACGAATACGCCCAGAACATGCTGTTCCCAAGGATGTACAGCGACGCCCACGCCGGTGCCTACGAGAGCTGGATGGGTGGTGTCGATGGCACCAACGTGCCCTACGACCGCTGCGGAGAAGAGATCATGGTCAAAGTGCCCACACAAATGGAGAACATACGCTTCTTCCTGTCTTACCAATGCAACTTCATGTACTGGCGTTACTTCATGTGGAACTTCGCCGGAAGGCAGAACGACCTGCAGGGCAACGGCGAACTGGAGCATGGCAACTGGATTACAGGCTTCTCGTGGTTTGACAACTGGCGCCTGGGCGACCAGAGCAAGCTGCCCGACGAGCTAAAGAACAACAAGGGGCACAACGTGTTCTACTGCCTGCCGTTGCTGCTGGGCATCATCGGTCTGTTCTGGCAGTCACTGCGCCGCGGGCACAAAGGCATCCGCCAATTCTGGGTTGTGTTCTTCCTCTTCTTCATGACGGGCCTCGCAATCGTGATATACCTCAACCAGACGCCGATGCAACCGCGTGAGCGCGACTATGCCTACGCAGGCTCGTTCTATGCGTTTGCAATATGGTGCGGCATGGGCGTAGCAGCCATAATAGACGAAATCAACCGCAGGCTCAAGGGCCACGAGACCGTGCTGGCAGCAATTGTGAGCGTTGTTTGCCTGCTCGTGCCTATACAAATGGCATCGCAGACATGGGACGACCACGACCGCAGCGGCCGATACACCTGCCGCGACTTCGGCCAGAACTACCTAATGTCGCTTCAGGAAAGCGGCAACCCGATAGTGTTCACCAACGGCGACAACGACACCTTCCCGCTGTGGTACAACCAAGACACCGAAGGAGTGCGCACAGATGCACGTGTATGCAACCTGAGCTACCTGCAGACAGACTGGTATATAGACCAGATGCGCCGCCCGGCCTACGACTCCCCATCGGTGCCGATAAGCTGGAGCCGACTCGAATATTGCAGCGGCACCAACGAGTATGTGCAGGTTGACCCGAGCCTGAAGGCTTCCATCAGGGAGCTTTACAAGACATATCCCGACGAAGCAAAGAAGATGTTCGGCGACAATCCGTTCGAACTGCGCAACATACTCACCTACTGGGTTCGCAACAAGATGAGCAACGAGCAGCGCGAAGTGGTGAAGCTGCTCACCGGAAGCGACAATGTGCACGTCATTCCCACCGATACCGTCTACATGACAATCGACAAGGAGGCGGTGAAGAAGAGCGGCATGATGATGGCAGCCGACAGCATACCCGACCGCATGGTCATCTCGCTCAAGGGGAAGAACGCCCTCTACAAGGGCAACCTGATGATGCTCGAGATGATTGACCGCTGCAACTGGACACGCCCCGTGTATGTTGCCACCACCGTGGGCCAGGAAAACTACATGAACCTCGGCGACAACTTTGTGCAGGAAGGCCTTGCCAACCGCATCACACCGTTCACCACCAACGCTCCCGGAGCCAAGAACTTCGACACGAAGCGCACGTATGACAACATGATGCACAAGTTCAAGTACGGCGGGCTGGACAAGCCGGGCCTCTATCTCGACGAGACCGTGATGCGCATGTGCTACACCCACCGCCGCCTCTTTGTCCAGCTGGCGATGAACCTTATGAGCGAGGGCGACAAGACCAAGGCTGCCGAGGTGCTGGCCTATGCCGACAAGATGATACCCGAGTACAATGTGCCCGTAGACTTCAACTCCGGCTCGCTCGACCAGGCACGCCTGTACATCGAGCTCGGGCAGAAAGCCAAGGGCATGGACATACTCAAGAAACTGTGGACGAAGTCTGAACAGTACCTCAAGTGGTATTGCAGCCTCGGCGGAATGAGGTTTGCCAGCGCCCAGCGCGACTGCATGCTCCACATATTCATATTGCAGCAGGCAGCCATGGACGGCGCTTCGGCCGACCGCGAATGGAGCGAGAAGAAGCTCAAGGAACTCGACGGATTAGTAAATATGTACCGCAGCAAGGGCGGAACATTCCAAGGCCAATAATCGAGATGTTCATAGAGCAACCTTCAATATGGCTCCGCTGGCTGTACCCAAGGGCTACATGGAGAATGGACCGTCATGAGAAGTCGGTTTACCTGACTTTCGACGACGGCCCCATTCCCGAAGCCACACCGTTCATACTCGACACTCTGGCCAACTTCGGAGTGCACGCCACGTTCTTCATGGTGGGCGACAACGTGCGCAAGCACCCCGACCTTTACCGCAAGGTGGTGGCTGCCGGCCACAGGATTGGCAACCACACGTTCAACCACATGGGTGGATTCCGCCACACGGTGGCCACATACAACGCCAACGCACAGAAGGCCGACGAGCTCCTGCACACCAATCTATTCCGCCCGCCGCACGGCTGGATGCGCCCCGACCAGTATTTCTGGCTTGGCCGCCGCTACCGCATCGTGATGTGGGACTTGGTCACCCGCGACTACTCAAAGTGGATGACGGCAGAAGAAGTGCTCAACAATGTGAAGCGTTACACACGCAACGGGTCGATCATAACGTTCCACGACTCGCTACGAAGCATCGACAAGCTGCACTACGCACTGCCTGAAGCCATAAAGTGGCTCAAAGAACAAGGATATGAATTCAAGACTTTCGACTGAACAACAGCTCAGCAGCAGCATCAAAGCCGAGGCGCTAAGCCTCGGCTTTTTTGCTTGCGGCATAGCCAGGGCTACGCCTGTCGACGCCGAAACCGCCTCGGCCTTCCGCTCATGGATTGGCAACGGGTGCCATGCCGGCATGGAATATATGGCCCGCCACACCGACATAAGGCTCAACCCCGACCTGTTGTTGCCCGGGGCAAAAAGCGTGGTGTGCGTTGCCATGGCCTATGCCCCACAGCGCACCATGCCCGCCGACGAATACCAGATAGCCGCCTACGCCTATGGCAAAGACTACCACGACGCCGTGAAAGCAAGGCTCAGGGCGCTTGCAGCCCACATGGAACAGGCCGCGGCCATGGCCGAGCCACAACCGGGCGGCGCAACCGGCGGTGGCGTGGCAGTGACAAGGGTGTGCTGCGACACGGCCCCCGTGCTCGAACGCTACTGGGCCATGCAGGCCGGACTGGGCTGGACGGGGCGCAACCACCAGCTCATCATACCCGGGGCGGGCAGCATGTTCTTCCTCGGCGAGGTGTTCACTACCTTGGCCCTGCAGCCCGATGCCCCCATAGCCGGACATTGCGGCTCGTGCCACGCATGCATCAAGGCATGCCCCACCCACGCCCTGCGACCCGACGGCACGCTCGACGCCCGCCGGTGCCTGTCGTACCAGACCATTGAAAACCGGGGCCAAATACCGCCCGGCATTGCTTCCGCCATGGGCAACAGCATATACGGCTGCGACAGGTGCCAGGCCGCATGCCCCCACAACGCAAGGGCGCCAAAGGCAACTGCCGCCGAACTGCAGCCTGACGACGAGCTGATGGCAATGCGCAAAGCCGACTGGCACGCGCTGACGCCCGACAGATACCGGCGCCTGTTCAAAGGAAGCGCCGTGAAGCGCTGCAAATACGAGGGGCTGATGCGCAACATCAAGGCTGCAGCTGGCGGGGACGATGCCAGCGGCCAAGGCGAATCCAAAGCCCACGGCACCAACGAACGAGGCCCGACGGGCACGTGACAAAACATGGCGACATGCAGAAAATATCTTTACGCCACCGATGCCTCGGCGCCAAACGTGCCGTTCTGCTGTGCGGAACGGCACGTTTGGCCAATCAATACGGCCCGTTTCAGACTGCAAAACGGCACATAACCCAAACCACCGCTGCCCGGGCCGAGAGCCAAGGCCAATGACGGCATTGACAAAAACCATACATTTTCATCAACCGAAGCCACATCAACGGCAAGCCTGACCATGCAGGGCGTGGTGCAGGCGAACACCCGCCGAAGCCCAAACTGCCGCCAGGTGGCAAAACAAATCGGCGCCATTGGCAGACAGATTGACCTGGGCCATTGGCAAAGGCCAACAGGGCCAAGCCGAAATAAGGCGGCCGGCACGAGGAATGATAGTCGATCTGGGTGTTTGAAAAGCATTTGACAAATATAAATAATGGCATTCGCCGGGCAAAAGGCTGACAGTAGTGCAAGCCCCCTCGCGGCGGCAACGTGAGCGCCGCGCCGGGCCGGCATGACGGCAAGCGGCCCAAAGCCATGAGCAAAAAAACGCCACAGCCAGCCAGGGTTCGGCAAATAAGCCCACCGGGTACGCAGTTATTCCGGCAATATTTGGTAACTTTGCAATCGCAAACCAACCGGCAGCCCACACGCCAACCGGCCGATGGCGCCCCGAAAGCCATGGACAGCCATAACCACAGACACATTACCATTAACTAAAATTATATATCAATGAAGACAACACCATCAACACGAAGGGCAGCCATGGCAGCCGTGGCAGCCCTGATCAACACCGCCACGCTGGCCGCAGCCAACGCCAACGGGGTGTTCAACGCCGTTGTGGCAACCGACGGAACGGGCCAGTATGCCACCATACAGCAGGCCATCGACGACGCCCCTGCCGGACGCACGTCGCCATGGCTCATATTCGTGAAAGCCTGGTCGTATGAAGGCTCGGTGAAAATACCTGCGAACAAGCCGTTCATCCACCTGATAGGCCAGGGAAAAGAGCTCACCACAATACACCGGAGCCTCAACGTGGGCGGGCGCCCGGAAGACGGCAAGACGGCCGGCGAAACAGCCTACTGGGCCTGTTCGGTGCACAACCCGCAGGCAAGCGTATACAAGGCCGAAGGCAGCGTGGTGACAGTAGAGGCTTCCGACTTCTACACCATAGGCATATCCTACGTCAACGACTACGGCGTAGAAGCCCAGAAGGGGCCGCAGGCACTGGCCATGAAGTCGCGCGGCGACCGCGCCGCTTTCTTCGACTGCGCCTTCCGCTCATTCCAAGACACATGGATGACAACACAAGAGGACGCCTACCGCCACTATGTGAAGGACTGCTACATTGAGGGTGCCGTAGACTATTTCTATGGAGGAGGCAACGTGCTGCTCGAAAACTGCACCCTATACAACGTCAGGCGAGGCTCGGTGATAGTGGCGCCGAGCCACGACAAGGCACCGTGGGGATATGTATTCCGAAACTGCACCGTGGACGGCAACGCCGAGGCACGCCGCGACGCCAAGACCAAGCTGGGGCGGCCGTGGCACAACTCGCCCAAGGCTGTGTTCATACACACCACCATGAACATACCCATAGCCCCCGAAGGATGGACAGACATGGGGGCCATACCGGCTCTGTTTGCCGAATACGACAGCCGCGACGCGCAGGGCAACCCCGTCGACCTGAGCCGGCGCAAGAGCACATACAAGGGGCGTGGCGACAACCCGCCTACGGGCAGTTGTCCTACAACTGTGACAAAAGCCGAGGCCGACCGCATGACCTACGACAACATAATACCCGGAAAAGACAATTGGAACCCAAAGGCCATGATGGAGCGGCTGCCCGAACCGGAGGGAGCTAAAGCCAACGGGGGCACCATAACGTGGCAGCCTGTAGACGGGGCCATAGGCTATCTGGTGATATCGGGCGACAGGGTGATAGGCATCACTGCCGACACTAAGCTGCAAACCGGCAAGACAGACGGAACTGCCAACCTGCGCATACGCGCCGTCAACAAGTATGGCACGCCGGGCAAATGACCAGCCTTGCCTGACGATGCGCGCCGCACGGCACTGCCCGTGCGGCGCGCAACCGTTTCGCCTGCGGCCCGCCATGCCGGCACGGAAGCCTGGCAGCGGCCTGTCAGCGGTGCTTGCGGGCACACTCGGGGCAGATGCCCTTGATCATGTAGTTGACCGAAACGGCCTCATATCCACCCGGCAGCTCCACCTGCGGCACGGCAATGTCTTCCAGGCAAAACGTCTGCCTGCACCGTTCGCAATAGAAGTGGGCGTGCAAATCGTCGTCGGCATCGTCGCTGTGGCTCCGGCAGAACTCGTAGCGCACGCCGTCGCCGCCATCCTCGAGCACGTGGACGAGATGGTGCTCCTTGAAAACAGACAGCGCCCTGAATATTCCCGACTTGTCGATAGACAGTATCTTGTACTCCAGCTCTGTCAACGACATTGGCCTCTCGGCGCTTGTCAGCTCGCGGAGCACAACAATGCGGTTTGACGTGGGCTTTATGCCGTGGTCCTGCAATATCTCTTCTATCTTACTTACATCCATACTCTCTGGTAATGCTTTACGCCGTGGCTCACAGCCTGCCCGTCTCGCGGAAGCGCTCGTAACACCTGTCCTTGATGCGCTTCTCTACCTCGGCAGACGACTTGGCGCCCGTTGTGACCGACTTTATCCATACGCACAACACAAACACCGCCACCACCACGGCCGCGCAAGCCAGCCATCGCAGCAGCTCGTGCTCTATCGGCGCCATGTCCATGAACACCACACCGACCAGCAGCGGAATGCCAAACAGCAGGAAATCGGCACCGGTAGTCATCTTGTAACTATCGGACAGCTGCCTGTATTCCTCATCCTCGCGCAACAGGCGGTAGCCTTGCTCGCGCCAAAGCGCCTCGAAACGCTCACGGCTTCTGTCTTCCATAATTTAATGTACTAATATGTTGCAAAATTAACCACGATGCCGCAAACATCAAAATAAAACGGCTTCCGGTCGGCTTTGTTTACATATTTTTTGCTATTTTTGTAACCGAATATGGACAAAATAGACAAATACAAAGTGGTGGCAGCCTTGGTGCGCAGCTTCTTCGAAGCGTTCTCGTCGGGCATCGTCGACTGCCACATAAAGACAGAAGCCGACAGGTTCCGCCCGCTATCGGTGAAAAAAGCCATGCTCAACCACTATGAGGCTGTGGGCGAGGTGTTCAACGACACCCTGTTTTACCCCCTCTCTTGCATCAACTACACCATGGACGAGATTGAGGGCGAGCTCCGCAAGGCCGACATGCGCCATGCCACAATGACCGACCTGGTGAAGCTGGCCTGCCGCTCAGACGCCGTCTACGCTGCCATGGTGGCCGAATACAAGCGCAACTTCATGGCCCTGCTGGGCGGACGGGTGCCGGCCATTGCCGACCACCTGCGACTGTACACACGCGGCGAGGGCGCCGGCAGCGTAGACACCGACACGGCCATCTCGCTGACGGTGCGCACGGTGATGCTCGCCTATGCCAGGGGCATACGCCAAGCCGGCACGGGCAAGGCATCGCTACACCAGGCAACGGTGTTCAGGCTGTTGCTCGAGGCAATGACGGTGCTGCTGCACGACAGGCAGATGTCGCTCACAGGTATCGACGAGACAGACGGCCTCGACGCAATATTCGTAAAGGCGTGCCGCTCTGAACACAACTTCCACGTACTTACCCGCGAAATGGACCGCACATACGGAGAGCTGGTTGAAAGCGAAGGCATCATATCGCAAGACGACAAGGCCAACTGAACGCCACTCACCAAACCACAACAGCAGGGAGGGAACTCTATGCGGCAATATGTGACAAGTAGTAGCATGGCTACCAAAAACTTACTGACAGACCAGAAAAAATTAAGACTATGACTACCATAAACAACTATCGCAAACAGCCAACCCTACACCGTAGAAGGTTGGGGATGGGCCTTATGCTCGTCTTTTTCTTCATCTTTTCGCTTGCTGCCTCTGCCCAGTTCTCAAAGCCCAGGCGCCAATACGTGGAATACTTGGTAACGGCCAGCCATCCCGACCGAAACTACAAGACCGGCGAGCACGCCTCGCTCACCATTGAAGCCTACAAAGGCGGCAATGCGCTCGAAGGCGTAACGGTATACTACCGATGCGGCGACGAGATGTTTCTGCCCTCTGCCGAAGACTCGGTGACGTTCAGCAAGGGCAAGGCCGTAATACCCGTCGGCACACGCCGCCAACCGGGTTTCATGGCCTGCAGCCTCAGGTTCTCGGTTTACGGCAGTGAATACAAAGACTTGGTCAAGGTGGCGTTCAGCCCCGAACGCATAGAGCCGTTCACTGTAATGCCCAAAGACTTCGACACTTTCTGGCAGAAGACGCTTGAAAATGCAAAGTCTGCCGACCTGCAACCGGTGATAACGCCGCTGCCCGGCCGCTCGACCGACCGCGTGGAGGTGGCTTTGGTAAAACTGACCGTAGGGCCCGACGGCCGCAACATGTACGGATACCTTACCAAACCCAAAGACGGCAAGAAGCACCCGGTATTGTTCTGCCCGCCGGGCGCAGGCGCCAAGAAGATAGAACCTACCACTTACTATAGCGAACAGGGCTACATCTACCTAAACATCTGCATCCACAGCGGGTGCAACCCCGAACTGAGCGACGACCTGTATGCCTCCGCACGCAAGGTGGCCGACAAGTATGAACGCAACGGCATTGCCGACAAAGAGTCGTTTTATTACCGCAGTGTGTACGCCGGATGCTCGCGTTGCATAGACTTTCTTTGCTCGCTGCCCGAGTGGGACGGCAAGAACGTAGGCGTCACCGGGGGCAGCCAGGGAGGTGCCCTCACCATCGTAACGGCAGCGCTCAACCCAAAGGTTACTTTCTGCGCCCCGTTCTACCCCGCCCTGTGCGACCTGACCGGATTCTGCCACGGGCGTGCCGGAGGCTGGCCCAAGTATTTCCAGAAAGGGCAAGAAGCCGAGGGGGCCGAAAAAACACTACAGTATTATGATGTGGTAAACTTCGCACGAAAACTCAAATGCCCGGTTTTTTTCTCCTTCGGGTACAACGATGATACATGCTCACCAACATCGACATACGGCACTTTCAACGAAATAAAGGCGCCAAAAAAACTTGCCGTCACACCGACAAGCGGCCACTGGAGGTTTCCCGAAACCAACGACGAGGCCATGGAATGGATGGGGCAACAGGCCAAACAGTAAACATTTTCATACCTAAAACAGCATGACAAAGCCGAACATGACCAGCAACGCATTGGCAAAAACCAACGACAATGGTCATTTCGGCTTTTTTATAATCGCAGCCATCAGCCATTTCTCGTCACAAGCGTCATTATCTTAAAAAGTTTTCATTATGAACCATTATGGACTTGACAATCATTGCAATTTACATTATCTTTGCACTTGACAAGCAATAGTTAGCGGATCAATGGCCATAATACTCCAAACAAATACCTTGTCTGAAGCGAATGTATTCTATCAATAACAAATTTAAAGCATGGTATAATTATGAAAACGAAAGATATTATTAAGCTATTGTTAGCTTCTTCCATTGCATGTGCATGCTCATCAGGAGGCGACGACAATGTGCCCGATGGCCAGGAGCCCACCCCTCCGACCACTCACACGAAGCTACCGATAAACATCAGCACCGAACTCATGGAGCCCAACGGCACCCGTGTGACCGACTACAGCTTTGAATCAGGAGACAAGATAGGCCTCTTCGTGGTAAACCGGACGTCTGACGGTTCTGCCGCGCAACTGAAACCTACCGGCAACCATGTCGACAACATGCCGTTCACTTACAACGGGACGTGGACTCCGGCAACCCCCATCTACTGGCTTGACGACAAGACCCACGCCGATTTCTACCTTTACTATCCCTACACACCAAGCCTGCCTAACGTAGAGAACATGCCGTTCAAGGTGAATTCAGACCAAAGCACAGAGGGCGCATACAAGGCAAGCGACCTGCTTGCCGGCTCATCAAAGGACATTGCCCCGACAGACAAAGCCATCACCATATTGGCAAAGCACCTGCTTAGCCAGATGATAGTGAAGATTGTGCCGGGCAACGGGTTCACAGCCGAGTCGCTGGCGGCAGCAAACGTAAGCGTAAGGATAAACAATGTGAAGACCAACGCCACCGTCAACATAGCCAAGGCCACCGTGAGCGCAAGCGGGGCTACGTCGAACATCACACCGCTCAAGACCGCCCAATTCACTTACAAGGCGCTCATCGTTCCGCAAAGCGTGCCCGACGGCAACCTAATATCGGTGACCGTAGACGGAAGGGAGTTCAACCTGCCAAAGGCTTTCACGTTCATCAGCGGCAAACTGCACCGGTTCACCGTCACCCTGAGCAAGACCAGCAACGGCATCAACGTAAGCATCGGCCAATGGGAAGACGACGGCACTGACAACGGAGGCACTGCAGAATAGGCCCGAAGCCGCCACCGGCGTACACCGCAGGCGCGGCAACAAGGCATACGCAGGCAGGCATTGCTTTGCCGGCCCTGCCATTCGATATATCATTTCTGGTAACAACTAAATGAACATCATCATGAACAGTACTAACAAAACATACGACATAAGGCATTCAGCCAGTGCCCTTCCGCGACGGAAGGGCGCCGGTGCCGGCCTGGCAGCATCCTTGTTGCGCCAAGGACTGATTGGGACAGGCTTCTTGCTCGCACTGTTGCTTACGTCATGCTCCGACGACTTGTTCACCGGAACAGCTGCCGACGAGGCGGCAGGACGCATAAACCTCTCGGGCGAGATAGACCAACTGGCCGTCACCCGTGTAAACGACAACGGCTTCTGCGACGGCGACGTGATGGGCGTATATATCGTTGACTACGACGGAAACACCCCCGGCACACTGCAGGTGAGCGGCAACCGTGGCGACAACGTGCGCCACACATTCGACGAGGCCGCCTATAAGTGGTCGTCGGCCTACGACCTTTACTGGAAAGACAAGCACACCCACATTGATGTCTACGGCTATTATCCGTTCGGTTCTCCCGAAAGTATCGATGCCTATCCGTTCACTGTGCAGCGCGACCAGAGCACCACGACCGACGAGAATGGCATGGGAGGCTATGAGGCCAGCGACTTCCTTTGGGGCAAGGCAGCCGATGTGGCACCGACAAACAGCGTAATCCGCCTGCCCATGCAGCACCGCATGGCCAACGCCCGCGTCACCCTCGTTGAGGGCAGCGGCTTCGCCGAAGGCGAATGGGGGCAGACCGAGAAGATAGTCTTGGCCACCAACCTCATCCGCGAGGCAGCAATCAACCTCTCGACAGGCGAGGTCACACCCACAGGCAAGGTGGAGCAGACCGCAACCATGCCCAGCCGCAGGGGCGACGAATGGCGCGCCATCGTGGTGCCACAGACCGTGCAAGGCGGCCAGACGCTATTCAGCATCACCATAGGCGGCGTGCCCTACAAGTTCAAGAAAGACGAAGCGTTCACCTATGTGGCCGGCAAGATGAACAACTTTGCCATCCGCGTAGACAAGAAAGCCGCGTCGGGGCAGTATGCCCTCACCCTTATCAGCGAGAGCATCACGCCATGGGAGAACGACTTAGTGAGCCATGATGCCAACGCCCGCGAGTATATCGTCATCAACTCCACGGCAGGCCATCTCAAAGACTCAATCGTTGCTGCCAACAAAGACTACACCCAGGTGAAGAACTTGAAGCTGACCGGCCGCATCAACACGAAGGACTTTGAGTTTATGCGCGACTCGATGGACAACCTGCAGTCGCTGAACATGAAGGAGGTTCGCGTGAGTGGATTAATGGGGCGCAAGCCTTGGGGAAAAGGAGATGCAGCTAATGACTTCGACGAAAAGGATGACATAATAACTGGTGGCGCTTTCGATGAAAAGAAATCGCTGCTCCGCGTTGTGCTTCCCGACACTTTGAAAGGAATCGGCGAACGCGCTTTCAGAAACTGCGTCAACCTTACTGGGTCTATCATCATACCAGAAGGAGTGACCGAGATTGGCCCGAGTGCTTTCCTTTGGTGCAATTCTCTGACCGGCACTCTGTCCTTGCCAAGCACACTCGAATATATAGGAGGAGGTGGTGCGGTTGACATTGGAGGCGCATTCAACGGATGCAACTTCACATGTGAATTAAAACTGCCCAACAAACTGAAGTATATCGGACATCAGGTCTTTAGCAGCAATACCGGTTATTACGGCAATCTCATACTTCCGGAAAACCTTGAATTCATCGGCGATGCCGCTTTTGCAGGGTGCAAGAACCTGACTGGCGACTTGAAAATACCACAGGGTGTGACTTTCATATCACAGGGAGCGTTTGAAAATACCGGGCTGAACGGCACCTTGCAGCTACATGATGGAATAACGGGAATACTAACAAATGCCTTTGCCTACACGCAACTGAAAGGTGAGTTGATACTCCCCAAGAATCTGACGACACTGGGTGAAGGGGCATTTAACGGGTGTGATTTCTCTGGCGAACTTAAGCTTCCGAAAGACATTGCGTCCATAGGCAACAACGCATTTGCAGGCAACTGGCGAATGATGGGAATAATAGAATTCCCCGAAGGGCTGCAAACCATTGGCGCAGGAGCCTTTGCCAACTGCCGAAACATTGAAGGGCTGGTATTCCCCGAAAGCCTCGAAAACATACGCTATGAAGCTACCTGGGGCGACAACGGTGGGGCTTTTGCCAATTGTTTCGGCATAGGCAGCATCGTCTGCAAAGGCTCTGTGCCTGCAAATGTACAGGAAGGCGCATTCAACGGCGTGGCCAAGGACAACTTCACGCTCGAAGTGCCTGAATCATCCATTGCCCAATACCAAGTAGCAACGGGCTGGAAAGACTTCAAGCGCATTGCCGCCCACCACGAACTGGTGTGCCGCCCGTCGGTGGCCTGTGCCCTTAACACAGAGCACAAGCAGACGCTTGTGGTGGATGCCGAGGGAGAATGGGAGGTAGCGAGCAAGCCCGACTGGTGCGAACTGTCGCAGACAAGCGGCGGAAACAAGGCCGAGGTGACGCTGACCATAAAGGCGATGGACAAGGGTTCGGCCGACCGCACAGGCGAGATTGTGTTCCGTCTGAAGAGCAAAGACTACACCCACAAGTGCACCGTGACGCAGTATGACTACCAGTATGGCGAAGACGAGTGGCTCACGCTGCAGAAAGCCAAGCGCGGAAACAAAGGTGGCATAAACATAGTGATACTCGGCGACGGCTACGACGGCAAGAACATATCCGACGGCGACTACCTTGCCAACATCAAGCAAGAGGTGGAATACTTCTTCGGCATAGAGCCTTACACCACCTACCGCGACTATTTCAACGTCTACACCGCATTCCCGCTCTCCACGGAAACGGGCGTAGGAACAATCAACACCATACGCTACAACCGCTTCAACACCACCTTCACGGGCGGAGTGGGCCTCAGGGCCGACTACGACGAGATATTCAAGTATGCGCTCAACGCCCCCACGGTGACAAAGGAGAACCTCAACCAGACGCTCATCATCATAGTGCCAAACAGCACCGACTACGGCGGCATCTGCCAGATGTGGGAAGACGGCTCGGCCATAGCCTTCTGTCCGCAGAGCACCTACGGCTATCCGCTCGACTCGCGCGGCGTGATACAGCATGAGGCCGGCGGCCACGGCTTCGCCAAGCTGGGCGACGAGTACATCTACCACAACGAGTTCATCGACTTCTGCCAATGCACCTGCTGCGGCCACGTGCGCGAGTTCAACTGGGCCAAGGGCCTCGGCTGGTACGACAACCTGTCGCTCACGGGCAAGATGCACGAGGTGCCATGGAGCCACCTCATCTTCGACGACCGCTACAGCGACATTGTCGACATCTTCGAGGGCGGCTTCAAGCACAACCGCGGCGTGTTCCGCTCGGAGCAAAACTCCTGCATGAACAACGACATACCGTATTACAGCACCATCAGCCGCGAGAGCATAGTGAAGCGCATCAAGCGTTATGCCGGCGAGACTTACTCGTTTGAGGAGTTTGTGGCCAACGACAAGCGCGACGCAGGCAACGTGACCCGCAGTGCCGACGTGCCCTCGAGCACTGTGCGCAGCTTCCAGATGCCGCCCAGGATACACAAAGGCAGCCCGCTGAAGTGACACCCCAAGCGACATGAAACGAAATAAAGACAACAACCAACCGCCCCGCCCAACGTGCAGCGCCCCGTCAGGGGGCACTGCCGCAGGGGCACTAAAACCGATAGGAAGATGAAACGACATACATTTATCTGCGCAAGCCTGGCACTGGCAATGGCCGTGCCAATGGCTTGCTCACAAGACGACAACGCCGGAACAGGGCCCGCCAGCCCTGCCGACGCCAAGCACACCCCGATGACGTTCAGCGTGGCCCATCCGGCCGACAAGACGCGGGCCACCGACGCGGGGTTTGAGACGGGCGACACCATAGGGCTGTTTGTGGCTGCTGCCGACGCCCCGCTGGAGATAGGCGGCAACCTCGTGAACAACGAACCGCTGACGCTCGCCGCCGGCACATGGACGCCACGGCGCTCTCTCTACTGGGATGACGGCACCTACAACGCCTACGCCTACTATCCGTACACCACGCCGGTGAGCTCCATCGACAACATGCCCTTCAGCGTGAGCCGCAACCAGGGCGCCATGGCAACCGACGGGATGGACGGCTACGAGGCCAGCGACCTGCTCTATGCCCGCACTTCTGGCGTGAGCGCATCGGCATCGCCGATAAGGCTCACGTTCCGCCACATAATGAGCAAGATAACCGTCAGGCTCATAAAAGGCGAGGACTTTGAGGGCGAGATGCCCACCGATGCCAAGGTATACGTGCACAACACCGTGCCAACGGCCACCATCGACCTGGGCGTAGGGGTGGCCACCCGCGATGTATACGGCAAGCGCGCCACCATCACCGCCAAGCAACAGGGTGCCTACACCTATTCGGCCATCATCGTGCCACAGCGCATCGACAACCGCACTCCGCTCATAGAGGTGATAATGAAAGGCGTGTCTTACATCTTCGAGAGCAAGTTCCAGTTCAAGCCCGGCACAGAGCACCTTGTCAACCTGGTCATATCCGACAACCCGGACAAGGTGAAGATAGAGGTTGGAGGCGAGATACAAGATTGGCAATGACTATTAACCGATGAATAATGACAGATTACGAATCTGAGTAAATGACATGAGTGATGGCAGGCCGCTTGCCCGCGGCCTGCCATGGTCGCACAAAAGACTGCTGACAACAATGACGAAAGGACTGATCATATTATCTACATTGACTCTCATACTCGGGGGCGTGGCGTTGGCTTTGAGGCTGACACCCGCCCCCGTTCTGTCTGGCGGCCACGGCATGGCGGGCTACGGCGTGCATGAAGGGCGCCAGCTGGTGGTCATGGCCGACGGCAACGGCAACAGCCATTTCGCCGTATGCGACGCCGCCGGCAACCACCTGTTCAACATACCGCTGCGCGACTGCACGCTCGACGTGAGGTTCAGGGGCGGCCGGCTGCGCTTCCGCGAGAACGCCACCGGTCGCGAGGGCTACATAGACAGGCTGGGACAGGTGTGTTTTGAAGCCGGCGGCAAGGACGAGCCGATGCCCGACGAACGCGGGGGCAGGGCTGCCGAGCCAACGGAGACGGCTCAAGGCCAACAGGCAACAGCCGGCGACGGCCCCACCAACAGCAGCCTGGAACAAAGCGACCAGGCCTCCGACCTCAGGCGCATGGCCCGCAGCAACCCGTTTTACGCCGAGGCCGCCAAGGTGCTGTCGGGCAAGCTCACCGAAGAAGACGCAGGCCGCAGGAGCATGATATTGAGATACTGCGAGCACCTGCGCACGGCATACACCACCAAAGACATCGACTTCATCAAACAAGTGTTCAGCGACCGGGCGCTCATCATCGTGGGCAACGTGGTCAGGACGGGGCCCGACGACACCAAGGCCGCCCTGCCGCGGCAACGCACCGAATACTTCATACGCACAAAAAAAGAATATATCAGCAGGCTGAAGCGAGCTTTCGATGCCTCGCGAACCATCGACGTGAGCTTTTCGGCCTTCAGAATAATGCGCCACCCCACCGTCGACGGAATATACGGCGTGAGCCTCAGGCAGGGCTACCGCAGCGACCGCTATTCCGACGACGGCTACCTCTTCTTGCTTTGGGACTTCAGAAACCCGTCGATGCCGCTCATCCACGTGCGCACATGGCAGCCGGCGGCATCGGTTGAAGCCCCCGACGACGTAATGGACATAACCGACTTCAACCTCAACTAATGGCAAACAGAACCCTCAAGATGCGCATTGCAGCCTTGGCGCTGCTATTCATCGCGGCACAGGCGGCACGGCTGTCTGTGGCCGAAGCACAAGACTTCGCGGTCAAACAGTTCCGACAGCTGCCCAACGACGTGAGCGCTTTCATCGACCCCGTGCGCGACCTCAACGACGAGCCATGCGCCCTCATCAAGGTGGCTGCACCCGAGGAGTTTGCCTTCTCGTCGCCGCTGGGCATAGTGGTGCGCCGCGACGAGGTGGGCGAGATATGGCTCTACATGCCGCGCGGGTCGAAAATGCTCACCATAAAGCACCCGCGATGGGGCGTGCTGCGCGACTACAGGTTTCCCCAACCTCTTGAAAGCCACGTCACCTACGAGCTGACGCTCGACCTTCCGCGCCAAGACGACACGCTGCGGACAGACACCATAATACTCACCCAGACCATAGTAGACACCGTGACCATTGGCCGCCGCAAGCCCAGGCTGCCCCTGGCGGCAAGCGCCCTGCTCACGGCGTCATTCCACGACAACGGCCCCTCGTGGGGCATCATGGCCGTGGCAATGCGACGCCACGGTGCGTTTGTGCATGCGCAGACCGACTTTCGGCACACAGGCCCCACCAACGCCGAATGCAACGAGGAGGGCCTGATAGGCAACAGCGGCGTCATGCCCTATTACACCGGGGCCACGCGCCACTCGAGCTATGCCGTCACGGCAGGGCCCATCCACCGCCTGTGGCCGGGCATCAACCTGTTTTACGGCGCCGGCTACGGCCGCACGGCCACGGCATGGCAACTGGCCGAGAGCGAGGGCGGCGGGTATGCCCTCAACAGCGGACTGACCCACAGCGGCGTGGCTGCCGAGGCGGGTGTAATGGTGAGCCTTGGGCGCATCTGCCTTTCGGCTTCTGCCATTACCATTGCCGGCAAAGCATGGCAGGGTAGCGTAGGCATAGGCATACGTCTGTATAAAAGCCACAAATGAGCCGCCACGCCGCCGACGGGGCGCAAGCGCCGCGTTGCGGCACACCGGGTGTAAAGAAAAAGCGGCCAACGGCGCCCGGCGTGCAACAGCCTCTGGCCCAGCCGATTGCACAACGGGACGGATGGCGCTGCAAAAAGAGCCGTTTCGCAGCCCCGAAAGGGCCGTTTGGCCATGCAACGAGGGCCGTTTGGCAGGACAATGGCCACACTGGGCCGCAACGGCAACGGCCGTGTAAGAGCATTTCACGGCAACGGCAGCATTCTGCCACAAATATTTAACAACAACCGAATATGGACAAAAAGACAATGACCATGCTGATGATGGCTGCCGCCACGGCTTGCGCCTGCACCAGCGACGACATGCCGGGCAGCTTCGAACCGAGCCTGAGCGTGGGCGAAGCCACCGGCGTGATGCACACTGAAGCCACGCTGCACGGCGCGGTGGGGCTGAGGGGCAACACCGCCATGCCCAGGCTGAACTTCGCACTGGCCACCGGCGGCGGTGCCGACAGCATAATAAGCGACATCACCCTCGACGGCAACGAGGCCAGCCGGAGAATAACCGGACTGACACCCGGCACGACATACCGCTACAGGCTGCAAGCCACCAACGGCAGGGTGACGCTGACAAGCAGCACCATGAGCTTCACCACCGTTCCCAGCAGCGTGCCGGCCGTGGGCGAGGCCACCGACATCACGCGCACCGAAGCCACCCTGCACGGCCAGGCATCACCGCTCGACAACGGCAGCCTGCCCGAGCTGGAATTCCTCATTGGCACGGGAGGCAAGATGGAGGCGGCAAGGCAGCCTTTGACCCTGGGGGCCGACAACGTGACGACAAGGCTCGACAGCCTGACGCCGGGCACTGCCTACAGCTACTGCCTCAAAGCCTTCGACGGCCACAACAACACCTACAGCGACACCATGACATTTGTCACCCTGCCAAACAACAAGCCGTCAGTGACGCAACCCAAGCTGTACAGCCAAGGTCCGACAAGCATGATTGCCAGCTACAGCGTCACCGACAATGGCGGCGAACCGATTACGGCCACGGGCTTCTGTGTGACCAACACCGCAACGGGAGGCCAAAGGCGCATCGAGGCCGACGGCGACATCAACGCCGACACCACATTCACCCTGCACATCAGCGGACTGCAACAGAACACCGAATATGAAATCAGGGCCTACGCGGCCAACACCGTGGGCGAAAGCCAAGGCCCGGCGTTAGAGATAACCACCGGCAACGCCGTCACGCTGACCGTCGAGGGCTCGCTTGAATACACCCTGGGCGAAGACATTTACTCATTCACCACCCTGTCGATAAAGGGGCCGCTCAACGGCGACGACCTGAAATGCCTGCGCAAAATGCTGGGCATAGGCGCCGACGGCAAGCCCACCCGGGGGCAACTGGCACGGCTCAACATGGCCGAGGCACACATAGTGGAAGGTGGAGGGGCCTACGACAACTCTCACTTCACCCGAAACGGTGTTGTGGGCCAGGGGCTTTTCGCCCACTGCACCGGGCTGGTTGAACTGAAACTGCCCGACGATGCCACTGTCATCGAGAAGGATGCGCTGAAGGGATGCACCGGACTGAAGCAACTGCAAATACCGTCGGCCACGACAGACGTCACCCCGTCTGACGGATGCACCGCGCTGTCGGCCATCAGTGTGCCGCCGAACAACAGGGCCTACACCGCCGCCGACGGGGTGCTGCTGTCTGCCGACGGCAGTCAGATAGTATGGTTCCCGATGGGCAAGACAGGCGACTACGCCCTGCCGGCCACCGTAACGTCGATAGGCGACTATGCCTTCCAGGGATGCTCCATAACCCGCTTCACACTGCCCGACGGTCTCAAGGAAATCGGACAGGCGGCATTTTTCGGCAGCATGGTCGAAGAAGTGACCATGCCCGACAAGCTTAGGCTCATACCCACGGCCACCTTCCAGCAGTGCAGCCGCCTGCGCATACTGCGACTGGGGAGCATGACCGAACTGATATCCGACTATGCCTTCGACGGCTGCCCGCTGCAGCACATATACTTGGACGCCCAATACCCGCCCGTGTGCAACGACAAGGCGTTTGCCACATCATACGCCGAACTGCTGCAGTCGTGCACGCTACACGTGCCGGCGGGGCGCTCAGGCTTCTACAAGGCCGACAGGAACTGGGGCAAATTCAAGCACATCACCGAGAAATAACAACCAGAATAAAAACATAACAGACAACAGCCAAGGCGGCCGCCAACCAACAGTCATGAAGCGGCCACAGGCAAAACAAGAAACAACGACTATGACAACTCCTGAAATAGAAGAACTGAAAATCCTGCTCGAACAAGACTTCGGCAAGACATTGAGTACAACAACCGACTTCGAGGTGTTCTCCTTGTACATACAGAAGAAGACCAACGAAAGGGTGTCGCCATCAACGCTCAAACGCCTTTGGGGCTACGTAAGCGACAAGCACAAGCCCCGCATAGAGACATTAGACCACCTGTCGATGTGCCTGGGCCACAAGAACTATGCAAAGTTCATACAGTGGCTCAAGACGAGCACGCGCTACAACTCGTCGTTCTTTGCCGCCGAGCAACTGGCAAGCAACGACATCCAGAAGGGGTGCACGGTGGAAATAGGGTGGTCGCCCAACCGCATTGTCACGCTGAGCTATCTCGGCGAGAGCCAATACGAAGTGGTCAGCTCGGCAAACAGCAAGATGCAGAAGGGCGACAGGTTCACTACCGGGTGCTTCATCAAGCAGCAACCGCTCTACCTGCCGTTCATAGAGCGCAATGGCAAACGCACGGCGCCATTCGTGGCCGGGCGCAACGGCGGACTGACCATCATCAACATGAAATAGGAAAGCAGCTACATGACATGAACCAACGGCCGACAACAAACACTGAACACGAAGCCGCCGACGCCTCGTCGGGATATACCGAGGACATAAACGACGAGATGGCCGCGGCTAACACCGGCAGCATGGACAAAAGCTTCAGCAACATACGCGAGCGCTATGTGTCGGCGTCGGGCCACACGCGGCTGCTCACCGCCACACGCTATGGCAAGGTTTACATGCTGAAGTGCCTGAAGCCCGACTACCTGTACACGCCGGTCTACCGCCAGGCACTGGCCAAGGAGTTTGAGATAGGGCTGCTGCTCGACCACCCGAACATCTGCCGCACCATCGACATGGAGTATATCGAGGGGCTGGGACAGACCATAGTGATGGACTACATCGACGGCGACACGCTGCAGCAGCTCATCAACAACGGCACGCTCACTGCCGAAATGGCCCACAAGGCCATACGCCAACTGGCTTCGGCGCTCGACTATATGCACAGCAAACAGATTGTGCACCGCGACCTTAAGCCGGCCAACATCATGGTGACCCACCATGGCAGCAACATAAAGCTGATTGATTTCGGGCTGGCCGACAGCGACTCGTTCAACGTGCTCAAGCTGCCCGCCGGCACGTCGGGCTACATAGCGCCCGAGCTTCTCTTGCCGGGCGCAACGGCAGACGAGCGCGCCGACACTTACTCGCTGGGCATGGTGATGCGCGACATGGCCGAGGCCACCGGTGACAAGCAGCTGATGCGCATGGCCAACGCTTGCACCCGGCACAACGCCGACGAACGCCCCACGCAGCTGTCAAGCCTGCTCGGCAAGCAGAAGCCACGGCCATGGCAGCATGTGGCCTTAGTGGTGATGGCCCTGACGGCGCTGGCCCTGGCGGCATACATAGCCAAAGAACTGGCCGTACGCTACGGCGCTGAAAGCGGCAACAGCATACAGGCGCCTGCGCAAGGCACCGCCGGAGACGGCAACAGGGCCATCGACTACAGCCAATGGCCCCGCTGACGGGCGCCGGCGACATGACTGCCGGCGCCGAAAAGTGACACCCCTGCCCTACTGCCCAAGCTTGAACACAAGCACACCGGCCGTGGGCAGGTCTTCGCTGCCTATCAGTATGCGGCTCCCCCGGGGCACCGTGAAATGGTAAACGCTGTCTGAGTAGTTTAACACAATGCCGAACCCGTTGCGGTATTCGAGCGTGATGCCGTAAGGCAATGACATCACCCCTATGCCAAGGCGGGCGTAGAGCTTGTCGAGAACACGCCGCTCCAGCAGCCCGTCTTCAGTGTCCACACCCACGTAAGTGACCGTTCCCTTGCCCAGGCGCCTGAAAGTCACGGCCGGTTTCCCCGCATAAAACTCGTCTTTATAAGTAGCCCAGACCTCGCTGTCGGCCCCCGGCGACAACACATCGCCCCACGTACACCACCTGTAGTCGGCGCCGTCCATGGCCACTATGCCGGGTTCTGCCGGCAACAGCAGGTCGTAGAACTCGAGCTTGTTGCCCGTCAGCGGCTCTATCATCGAACCGAAAGGCCGCTCAGGAAACCTTCCGTTGCGGTCTTTGTTGCCCGTGCGGCAGGTCAGCACCAGGTTGCCGCCGTTCTCAACGTATTCCTTCCAGCGCCCCACGAGCACGCTGTCAACAAGCTCATAGGCCGGGGCTATCACCACCGGGTAGCTGCCGAGGTCCTTGTCTTCGCCAATGAAGTCGACCGGAGCGCCGTAGGCCTTGAGCGAACGGTAGTAATGGCCGAGGTGGCGGAACGTATCCCACGCCCGGTTTTGCTTCTGGCGGTCAATGCTCCAGTAGTTTTCTGGGTTCCACATTATTGCCGTCGTGCGCTTGAGATATTCGTCAGGCTTGCTGTCGAAGGGGCGGGCATACTTCCGCAGCATCCTTATCTCACCCATGAATTGCTCATATTCACGGCCTCCGGGGGTAAGCGTCACACCGTCTGTGCCCACTATGCCATAGTGATACTGCTCCATTCCAAACAAGGGCTGGCGGTAACGGTAGGTGCAAATGAAGTCGGCACCGCCCGCAAACACGCTCCACAGCCACAGGCGTACGGCCCCGGGCATCGGCTGCGGGTTTACCGCGCCCCAGTTGACCTGGCCGGGTTGCAGCTCCATCACGCCGTAGGTGTCGCCCAGCGGCCTGAAATAGTCGTTTGCCATGGCTATCCTCAACGGGTTGCCCACGCGGTATCCGCGGCGCCCTATGCCCTCGTTGTCGCCATAAACCATATACCTTGTGTAGCTCACAAAGTCAAGTTCCTTGCTGCCACCTATTATGCCACGGTCGTAATCAGGTATGTAATTGGTGGTAATCCACTGGTTGCGCGCATGCTTTCTTATCAACCGGCACTGCTCATCCATAAAATCGTTGGTCACCTTTGCGGCATAACGCCTGTAATCGAGTATCTGGTGAGGGTTCATAAACTGCTGCCTTGTCTTCGGGAGCGTTATCTCTTCGAATGAGGAATACACCTCGCTCCAAAACGAAGTGCCCCATGCCCTGTTCAAGGCAGCTATGTCTCCGCCGTACTTGCCGCGCAGATAGTCGCGGAAGCCGGCCTCGGCGGCATCGCCATAATCATACTGCACGTTGGGCTCATTGTCGAGTTGCCACCCCACTATGCGCGAGTCTGCACCATAGTGGCTGGCCAACGCCTCTATCATCCTGGCCGCAAGCCTGCGGTATACGGGCGAAGCAAACGAGGCATGTTGCCGCGCCCCATGGTCGAGCACGGTGCCATCCTCTTCCCGAACGAGTATTTCGGGGTACTTGCGGCTCAGCCACACGGGCGGGGTGGCGGTCGATGTGCACATGACAACCTTCATTCCGTACTTCGCCGCGAGCGCCACGGCACGGTCGAGCCATGCAAAGTCGTAGACACCCTCGCGCGGTTCTATCTGCGCCCAGGCAAATTCGCCGAAGTGAGTAAACTCAAAGCCCAGCTCGTGCATGCGCTTGAGGTCGCGCTCCCACTGGCTCTCATCCCAGTGCTCCGGGTAATAGTAGGCGCCGGTCAGCGTCAGGTCTTTATCCTGGAACCACTGCGATTTGGCCTCGGCAGAGCCCAACGAGAGCATACAACCCAACAGTCCGGCAATCAATCGTTTATTCATCATAATCAGTCGTTAATGGTTTTGCATCGATGCAAAGCTAAAAATAAAATCCGCAAAAGCGCGTCATGACCAGTCAAGTTAACATTATTTTCATGACAAAACTCAAATATTGCATGTTGCAAACGCCATAAAACCATTACTTTTGCATCACGACAGCCATAATGAACAACTTTAACAACAACATGAAAGGAATGACAATAGCCGTAGCCTGTGCAGCGCTCAGCATCTCGATGCAAGCCTACGGGCAGACACCGAGGGCCTTTGCGCCGGCCGAGGGGGCCGGTGACGTGCTGATAGGCGTGGCCGGAGGCGGCACAGACCAATGGGTGTGCCCCGGCGGCGACAATGCTTTTGACGGACAAATAGCCGTAAGGCACATACAGACGGAGGACAAACGGAGCCTTGCAATAGAGGTTACAAACCTCTCGCTCCCCGACAGCACGCGCCTCATCTGGGTGATTGGAGGGTTCGACGCCCCCGCCCCGGCCGCGCACATCGAGCCTGAACACTGCGCCGACAACGTGTTCAGCGTGGAAGGAAACCAAGTGGCCATATACCACGGAGAGGTGATGCACCTTCGATTCTCGAAGGCATTGGTACCCCCCGGCTCCGACGTGAGACTGTGTGACGGCAGGAAACAGGACAGCCCCACGGCCACATTCAACTCCGGGAAGAAAACCGACGCACCCGTACTGGGCGGTTCTGTGACCATGGAACGCGGCAAGCCGGTATACATAAGCATCGGGCGACCACGCCAAAAGGAAAGCTACACATACTCGGAACTGCCAAGACTGTTTGGCCGGAAAAACAACACTGCACGATGAAAAAGCTCGCAACAATCATTTTAATGGCCATAGCCGCACTGGCAACGACGCCATCGCTGGCCGACACTTACAACGTCAGGGACTTCGGCGCCACTGGCGACGGGGTGCACATCGACTCTGAAGCCATCAACAAAGCCATAAGGACAGCCGCCGGGAAAGGCGGAGGCACGGTCTATGTGCCCGCCGGTCGCTACGCATGCTACTCAATCAGGATGGCAAGCCACGTTGAACTGCACCTCGAACAGGGTGCTGCCATCATTGCGGAGTTTCCCACCGACTCTGCCGGATACGACCCGCCAGAGCCCAATCCGCACAGCAAATACCAAGACTTCGGCCACAGCCACTGGCAGAACTCATTGATATGGGGCATCGGGCTCAACGACATCACCATCAGCGGGCCGGGCTACATCATAGGCAAAGGGCTGACCCGAGAAGGCGACCGGCGCCCGGGCATAGGCAACAAAGCCATCGCCCTGAAGGAGTGCAGCAACGTTGTGATCCGCGACTTGGGCATGGTTCAATGCGGACACTTTGCGTTGCTGGCCACTGGAGTGGACAACCTGACCATCAGCAACGTTAAAGTAGACACCAACCGCGACGGCTTCGACATTGACTGCTGCAAGAATGTGCGCATCAACTCGTGCAGCGTCAACTCGCCATGGGACGATGCCATCGTGCTGAAAGCATCGTTTGCGCTGGGCTACTTCAAGGACACTGAGAACGTGACCATATCCGACTGCTTCGTAAGCGGGTACGACCGGTACACCATGGCAGACGCCTCGTGGCAGCTCGACGAGCCCCAAGCGCCCGACCACGGAGGGCGGACAGGGCGCATAAAGATTGGAACAGAATCGAGCGGTGGCTTCAAGAACATTGCCATAACCAACTGCCTGTTCGAGCACTGCCGCGGCCTGGCCATCGAAAGCGTTGACGGCGGTGATGTAGAAGACGTGGTGATAAGCAACATAACCATGCGCGACATTGTGAACGCGGGCATATTCTTGAGGCTGGGGGCGCGGATGCGGAGCCCCGAAGGCACCCCGGTAGGAAGCATGAAGCGCATACACATAAGCCACGTCAATGCCTTTGGGGTTGACTCGCGCTACTCTTCCATCATCAGCGGCGTGCCGGGCCACAAGATTGAAGACGTGAGCCTGAGCGACATCTCGCTGCATTACAAAGGGGGATTCAAGCCTGAAGACGCATCAAACCCGGTGCCGGAACAGGAAAAAGCCTACCCCGAACCATGGATGTTCGGCACTGTTCCGGCCAAGGGATTCTATGTGCGACATGCAGAAGGGATAAGGTTTAACAACATAAGTTTCCATTTCGAGAAACCCGACTCACGCCCGCTGTTCGTCACCGACGACGCCGACGGACTGACATTCAGCGGGATTAGCGAAGACGGCAAGCCCGCGATGGCGGCAGGCAACAGCCACCCCGCCAGATAAGCCCCGGCAGACAGGGATGCAAGCAACCACTCTGACTACTGCCGGAAAAGCCATGGGCCGCGGCGACGCCAGCCACACAACAGACAGCCGGCTACGCCACGGCCCACGGCCATGCACCAGGCAGAGACTGCCCGAGGCACAGGCAGAGGCCTGTCAGATTCTTACCGCCGTGCCACTGCACGACACCATGATCATCGAGTTGCCCTCGCCTATGGTCTCATAGTCTATGTCTATGCCAACGATGGCGTTGGCCCCGATGTTGCGGGCGCGCTCCTCCATCTCGCGCAACGACGTGTCCTTGGCTTCACGCAACACCTTCTCGTAGCTGCCGGAGCGCCCTCCGAAGAAGTCGCGCATGCCCGCAAGAAAGTCTTTGAACACGTTTGCACCAATGATTGTCTCTCCCGTGACCACCCCCAAGTATTCCCTTACAGGCTGGCCTTCAATGACTGATGTTGTTGTAAGTAACATATTTTCCAATAATTAAGTATGTACGAATGAGCATGAAAAACGCCACAGCCACCGCCAATCAGCGCCATCTGCTGCCCACAGCCGCGGTTAGTGCCGACGGCAAGCCAGCAATGGCGGCATGCAACGCCACAATAGGCAGTGGCGCATGGTCAGTTGGCACTTACGCCGATGTCGTGGCTGCCCGGCGAAAGCTCCACCACCCAGAACTCTCCCGAACGCCTTGCCCTCACGGCCCTGCCGTCTACAGTAGGCCGCTTGCCCAGCCTTGGCACCCACACCTCGGCCGTGGTATTGGCCGGAACGCCTACGTGAAGGCTGAAACTGCTGCCGGGCTCGTTTTCAAACGCCACTGCCACATCGCCGCGTATGGTCGGCACGGTGAGCGATGCACTCTTCAGAGATGCCGGCTGCGGCTTTATGCGGAAGCGCCCGAAGCCCGGCTCCAACGGCTCTACGCCCATCAGCTTGCGCACTATGACGTTGGCCGGAGCCGCTCCCCACGGATGGTTCCAGTCTTGGTTGGGCTTATACACATTGTCCCAGGCCTCGGTGGTGATTGTCGACCCTATGCGCAGCATGTTGTACCAGCTGCGGCGGGCTGTCGACGTGAGCAGGCTCAGGGCGTAGCCGGCCTCGCCCGCGTCGTAGAGCGCATCGAGCAGGAACTGAGCGCCATAGACGCTGCAGCCCATGCGGCGGCTCTTTATGAAGTCGACCACGCCCTTGCGGTCGCCGTCGGCCACCAAACCGAAGTCGAGCGCAAACATGTTTGAATGCAGCGACTTGTGGTCTGTGCCTACGCCGTCGCGGAAAAGCCCGTCGGCCTTGTCGCGGAGCAGGGCGCTGAAAGCCCCGGCCACCCTTTCGGCCTCGGCCTCATAGCTGCGGGCGTCGCTGTCTTTGCCCAGCACGCCGGCTATTTTCGCCATCAGCACGAGGGCCTCGTAATGGTATGCGTTGACCACAGCGTTGTAGTCGGTGAACACAAACCCGTCGGCCTCGCCGCCGTCTTCCTTCTCCACCCCGGCCGCCCCGGTCTGCGGCCAGTCCACAATATCCTTAATCCTTTCGCCCTTGAAGTGTATCGACTCATACACTTCGCGTGTGGCCTTGCCCGTGCGCGTACTTATCAGTCCGTTGCCTTCGCGCAGCGCGAGCAGCGTCTTTGCCTGCAGGTCGGTGTAGGCCGAAGCCAGCAGACGGCTGTCGCCGGTGTACATATAGTCGTTCCAGGCCATGATTACCGACTGCAATATCCACTCCGTGGGCCACGTAGGGTTGTATATAAGGTGGCGCACGCTGTGGCGGGCGATGGAGTATTCGCGGTCTACGGCGTAGTGGCTGAGCTGGTTGATGATGGCGTCGGCCTCGTAGGGTATGCGCTCCCTGTCGCCGTCGACGTATGTTCCGCAGAACGACGTGGCCCTGACGGTGTGCTTGCATAGCTGCCACACGCGGTTGAGCACGCTGTCTGACGACTCAAAGCTCGACGCGAAGGCGTCGAAGGGATAGCTGGCCACATGGCGCACCAAGGCCTTCACCTCGACGCCTCCGCCTATGCCCTCGACCTCGCAATAACGGAACGGGAACACCTCGCCTATGTATGGCGGCATCAGTATGGGGTCGACACGGCTCTCGTTGCGCCTTGGCGTGGTGTTGCGCCGGTCTTTGCGCAGCTTGACGCGGTAGGTGTGCGTGCCCCTGAGCAGCGGCAGCACATACCTGGCATAGCGTTGCGACCCTTCGGGCTTGCGGTTGACGCGCCCTTCCAGCTGCTGTTCGCCGAGGTGCATGGTCAGTGTGTCGCCTTCGGCCCTGGCCGTGACCGTGAGCGACAGCTGCCCGAAGGCATCGGCGGCGAAGTCGGCCATCAGCATGCCGGGCGTAATGCTGCGCACCGCCGCCGGCTCTTCGTCGGTCAGTGTGAGCGGGTATCGCGACGGCTGCCCGTCGAGCGAGGCGGCTGTGCGAAACGCCTTGACTGCCGACGTGGCCTCGCGGCCGTTGCTGTCCCACGTGCGCACCCGCCAGTAATATGTGGTCGAAGGCTCCAGGTCGGGCCCGCCGTAGTCCATGGCCCATGCCCCGCGCCCGGCCCTGCGGCCGCTCGTCCATACCACCCCCGGCTGTCGGCCGCTCAAGTCGGGGCTTGTGCCAACGGTCACCTCGCAGGCCACGACACAGGCCCCCGGCTCCGGCGAGCTGTAAGCCCACGTGAGCCGCGGTCGCGGCGTGCGCACCTCGGCCACCTGCCACGGCTCGATGGCCGAGCCCACCTCGCCGAGGGTGAGCGTCGACGGGCGCCCGCCGATAAACACTCTGTCCGTATGCTCAATGAGGTCTGTCATGAGATGCACCGGCTTCTGAGCCGTTGCCAACGATGGCAGTGCCATTGCCACGGCCACCAACCAACGTGATACAATCATCCTTTCCATTGTTTTGTCCGTCGTTGTCAGCATGTTATCTCGCCCGAGCCGTAGCAGCGGTGGTGGCTTTCGTCGTAAACCACGCAGAACTGGCCGGGCGCCACGCCCTGGATAAGCTCCTCGGCGTGGACGGTGAAGCAGCCCGGCGCGGTCTGCTCGAGCGTTGCCGGGTGGTATTCGGGGGTGTGGCGAATCTTGAACGTCACCCTTTGCGGCAGCTCGCCTACGGTGAGGAAGTGGAAGTCGCGCACAGGGAAGTCGCGCTTGTAGGCCGTCAGCGGCTCAAACCCGTGGCTCACGTAGAGCACGTTGGCAGCCACGTCTTTCTTCACCGCATACCACGGGCCGCCGCCGAAGCCCAGTCCGTGGCGCTGGCCTATGGTGTGGAACCACAGCCCGCGGTGCCGCCCTATCTTCTTGCCCGTCTCGAGCTCGACCACGTCGCCGGGGTTTTCGCCCAGGTACCGGCGTATGTATTCATTGTAGTCCACCTTGCCCAGGAAGCAGATGCCCTGCGAATCCTTGCGCCGGGCGTTCACAAGATGCTCGCGCTCGGCTATCTGCCGCACCTCGCCTTTCATGTAGTGCCCTATCGGGAAGAGCGCCTTGCGCAGCTGCCAGTCGTATATCTGGGCCAGGAAGTCGGTCTGGTCTTTCACCGGGTCGGGGCTCGTGGTGAGCCACTTCAGCCCGTCGATGATTTCGGTGCAGGCATAATGGCCCGTGGCTATGAGGTCGTAGTCGTGGCCCCGCTTCTCGTCGAAGGCGCCAAACTTTATCAGCCGGTTGCACATCACGTCGGGATTGGGCGTCAGCCCGGCGCGCACCTTGTCCATGGTGTAGCTCGTCACCTTGTCCCAGTATTCGCGGTGGCAGTCAACCACCTCGAGCCTGCACCCGTAACGGGCCGCCACGGCAGTGGCCATCTCCAAGTCTTCTTCCGACGAACAATCCCACTCAGACTCTTCCTCGGGCCCTATCTTGATGTAGAAGCAGTCGGGGTGCAGCCCCATTCGGGCCAGTTCGTAAACCACGACCGAGCTGTCTACTCCGCCGGACAGCAAAACGGCTATTCTCTTGTCTGTCAGATTTGTCTCCATACCGTATGCAAAGATAGTGCAAACAAAATACAATGCAAAATAAAACGGTGACAAAACGCCATTTTATATATATGCCCCGACGAGTGGGCCCCGTGCCCACCGGGCAAGCCAGCGACCCGCACAGCCACGCCTTAAGCCTGCGGCCGGGCAACAGCAACGGCCCTGCAGCCCATCCGGACGGCACCGCCCGGCAACAGTTTTTGTAAAACAATCGCAACGCCCTGCCCACGCCACGCAACAGCCTGACTGGCAGCACATTGCAGCCAGGCCTATGCAGCGGCGCGAAACGGGCCGTTTCAGACTCCAGAATGGGCCGTATTGGCAGGCAGGACGGCACGTTTTGCACTGCCATACGGCCGCAATGGGGCTGCAAAGGGGATAGTGTAAACAATAATTACCACGCCCGGCCCGCGCCCGCCACGCCGCGCCGGGCGTGCAGCAAGGCTGTGGCAAACGGTTGGAAGGGCTTTGCCAAAATGTGCTTTCCTGGTCGCCGGATGCAGTTGCCTGCCCTCATACCATGACTATGCAAGCCATTTCAAGCCCCTGCCGCCACCCAGCCTGTGGCCTTGCGTGGCCGCAACAAGCCGCGCCCAAGGCAAGGGCTAAGGCCTGGCGGCACGGCGACGGCAGGTGGCCGCTTGGGCACTGGCCTACAATTTTGGTTAAATAATTTTGGTATATCGGAATAATAGCCGTAACTTTGCACCGCAATTACGGGACAAAGAGTTTTGTAATCCTCATCGGAGGGCATCAGAGCCGGATAAGATGACTGGGTAAAACCAATCAGCTTAGCCGGCTTTTTTAGGCTCGGCACACAAACAACAAACTGCTATATGGAAAGACTTGAGAAAGACTCTATCGACCTCAGCAAGGTCAACGTGTTCAAACTGTTCTGGAAATACTTCATCCCGACGCTGCTCGGCATGCTCGGCATGTCGGCAGTGACGGCCATCGACGGCATCTGCGTGGGCCACGGCGTGGGCAGCGACGGCATTGCCGCCATCAACATCTACGTGCCTGTGTTCACCATAGCCACCGGCCTCGGCCTCATGATAGGCGCCGGCTGCTCGGTGGTGGCGTCGATACACCTGTCGAGGGGCAAGGTCAAGGCGGCGCGGCTCAACGTGACCCAGGCCATGGCCATAGCCACGGTGGCCACGCTGGTGCCCACGGCAGCCATCATGTCGATGCCCGAGCAGACGGCGCTGGCCCTTGGCTCGTCGGCCCACTTGCTGCCACTGGTTGTCGACTACCTTCTATGGTTCACCCCGGCACTGGTGTTCCAGGCCTGGGAAGCCATCGCGCTGTTCATCATAAGGCTCGACGGCTCGCCCAAATATGCCATGTCGTGCAGCCTCGTCACGGCCGTGGCCAACGCCGTGCTCGACGTGATTTTCATCTTCCCGCTGGGATGGGGAGTGATGGGGGCGGCCTTCGCCACGGCCATAAGCCTGGCCCTGGGCGGACTGATGGCCATGGGCTACCTGCTCTTCGGCGCACGCACACTGCGCCTGCTGAGCCCCAAGCTGAGCCGCCGCAGCCTGATGTACTCGCTGCGCAACGTGGGCTACCAGTGCCACATTGGCTCGCCGGGCCTCGTGGGCGAGCTCACCCTGGCCGTGCTTACGTTTGTTGGCAACTTTGTTTTCATGCGCCATCTGGGCGACGACGGCGTGGGGGCCTTCGGCATTGCGTGCTATTACACCCCCTTCATATTCATGGTGGGCAACGCCACGGCACAGTCGGCACAGCCCATAATAAGCTATAACTTCGGCATGGGGCTGTGGACGCGCGTCAGGCAGACGCTGCGGGTGGCCATAGCGACCGCCGTGGCATGCGGATTGGTGGTGACCGGCGTGTTTGCCGCGGCACCGCAGCTGCTCACCGGACTGTTCATCAGCCTCGACACCAACGCCGCCCGCATTGCCGTCGGCGGTCTGCCGCTCTTCGCCATGGCCTTTGTGTTCTACGTGGTCAACCTGACTTGCATAGGCTACTTCCAGAGTGTGGAGCGCGTAAAGCCCGCCATGACGTTTGCGCTGCTGCGCGGCTTTGTCTATCTCGTGCCGTCGTTCCTCATCCTGCCGGGCATCATGGGCAACGCAGGTATATGGCTCTCGCTGGCCATGTCGGAGATGCTGACCACCCTGTCGATAGCCGTCTTCATGGCCACAAGGCACAGGCGGTCGCCTGTCAGGGCCTGACCACCGGCGGAAACGGCAACGCCCGGTGCCCCTTGCGGGGTTAAAGATACTTAAAACTCGGCGCCATGGCTATGCAATACGGCAGGATTTCGCTATCTTTGTGATATCAATATAATATCAAAACACCAAAAACAAAGCGTATGAGTAACAAGGAAAGAAAATTCAGCGGACTGATAGCAAACGGCTTTCTGATGCTAACGGTCAACTTGCTCGTAATTGCCGGCTGCATTGCCATGGCCGTGTTGACAACCGACACCGACGGCAACCCCGACGGGGTATGCATCTCGCTGGCTGTGATATTGACCATCGCGGCCCTTTTCAACTTCAAGGGCATCATGCAACTTGAGCCTAACGAGGCCATGGTGATAATGTTTTTCGGCAAGTACAAGGGCACGTTCACCGACACGGGATACTACTGGGTGAACCCTTTCCTGACCAAGAAAAGGCTGTCGATGCGCGCCCGCAACCTCGACTCGGAGCCCATCAAGGTCAACGACAAGGCCGGCAACCCTATAATGATTGGGCTGATGCTGGTGTGGAAACTGAAGGATACGTATAAGGCAATGTTCGAGATCGACGCGCAAACCGTGGCGCAGACCGGCGGCAACACGTCGATAGGGGCCGCTGCCGTGGCCGGGGTGATGAGGGCGTTTGAGAACTTTGTCAAGATTCAGAGCGACGCCGCCCTGCGCCAGGTGGCCGGTCTCTATGCCTACGACGACAACGGCAACGAGACCGAGGCGCTCACGCTGCGCGAGGGAGGCGACGAGATAAACCAGCAACTGGAAGACAAACTGAACGAGAGACTGAGCATGGCAGGCATTGAAATAGTGGAAGCGCGCATCAACTACCTGGCCTACGCGCCTGAGATTGCGGCCGTGATGCTGCGCCGCCAGCAGGCCGAGGCCATCATATCGGCACGCGAGAAGATTGTGGAGGGGGCTGTGTCGATGGTGAAGATGGCCCTCGACAAACTGTCTGACGAACAGGTTGTCGAGCTCGACGACGACAAGAAGGCTGCCATGGTGAGCAACCTCATGGTGGTGCTATGTGCCGACGAGCCGGCACAGCCGGTGATGAACACCGGCACCCTGAACCATTAAAGACGATAGGAATGGCCGAAAAGAAAGACAGCAAGACAAAAAACTTCGTGCTAAGGATTGACGGCGACTCGATGAAAGCCATCGAAGCATGGGCTGCCGACGAGTTCCGCTCTGTCAACGGACAGCTGCAATGGATTATCGCCGAAGCGCTGCGCAAAGCCGGCCGCCTGCCTAAGAAAGGGCACAAAGAACCTCAAGCAGACAACTGACGGGGCTTATGGCCATGACGGAGCGCAGACATGGGCATGGCCGCAACACGCATACCGCGGGGCTCAGAAGGCCTCGCGGTATTTGCTTTCGTCCTTGTCTTCAAGCATGCTCAGGTATGACTGGTACCTGCTCTGGGCTATATAATGCTCTTCTACGGCCCGGAGCACGGCGCAACCGGGCTCGTGGGTGTGGGTGCAGTTGCTGAAACGGCAGTCTTTTGAGAACATGAATATCTCCTTGAAATAGCCCGTGAGCTCGGCCGGCTCGATGTCGAACGTGCCAAAGCCCTTTATCCCGGGGGTGTCGATGAGGTAGCCCCCACCCGGCAACTCGAGCATCTCGCTGAACGTCGTGGTGTGGATGCCTTGGTTGTGGGCATCGCTTATCTCGGCCGTACGCAGGTTGACGCCCGGCAGTATGCGGTTGATGAGCGTCGACTTGCCCACCCCGCTGTTGCCGCTGAGCACCGATATGCGCCCGGCAAGCATCTGCGCGAGCTCTCCGACGCCCTGTCCGGTCTCGGCGGATATGGCGCGGCACTCATAGCCGATGTTCTCGTACAGCCCGATCATCATCTCCTGGTAATGCAACTCCTCGGCAGTGAGCAGGTCGGTCTTGTTGAACACGAGCACCACGGGCACGCGGTAAGCCTCGGCCGAAGCCAGGAAGCGGTCGATGAATGTGGTCGACGTCTGCGGGTAATTCACCGTCACGACAAGCAGGGCCATGTCGACGTTGGCCGCAATGATGTGGCTTTGCTTCGAGAGATTGGACGACTTGCGTATGATGTAATTGCGGCGGTCGGCTATCTCGGTGATAAACGCGGTGCCCTCGGCGTTGACCGCAATCTCCACACGGTCGCCCACAGCCACGGGATTGGTGCTGCGTATGCCCTTGAGTCGGAAGTTGCCCTTTATCTTGCTGTTCACAAGGCGGCCGTCATCGGTCTTCACCGTATACCAGCTGCCGGTGTTCTTTACTACTAAACCAAACATCTTATAATGGTAAAAAGGTAAAAAGGCAATAAAGCCGAAGGCTGCCCGCGGGGCTCTGGCGGCCCAGCGGCCCAACCGCAACAGGCGTAGCGGCAGGAGCCGACGGCAAAAAGAAAAGGCAAAGCACATCAAAGCCGCACACAGTACGGCAGAAATGCAACTTCACCTTCCTACTTTATATACCTTGATAACACTCTTTCAGACTGTCATTATCTCCTTGTCCTTTGCGGCGAGCAGGTCGTCCACGCGCTTGATCATCTTGTCGTGGATTTTCTGGAGCTCGGCCTCGGCATCCTTCTCGTTGTCCTCCGAAAGGCCGTCCTTTATAGCTTTCTTCAACTTGTCCTTCACCTCGGCACGCACGTTGCGTATCTGCACCTTGGTGCCCTCGCCCATTTTGTTGCACTGCTTGGCCAGTTCCCGGCGACGTTCCTCCGTGGGCTGCGGTATGCCCAGGCGTATTACCTCGCCATTGTTCTCGGGGGTGATTCCCACTTCAGAGTCCATTATGGCCTTCTCGATGGCCTTTATCTGCTTCTTGTCCCACGGGCGGATGGCTATTGTGCGCGCATCGGGGGTGGAAACATTGGCCACTTGGTTCAAAGGAACCATCGAACCGTAGGAGTCTACCTTTATGCCGTCGAGTATTGCCACGTTGGCGCGGCCGGCGCGCACGCGCGACAGCTGCTCCTCAAGGTACATCGCAGCCATCTCCATCTTCTCTTCGGCAGAACTCAATGTTGCTTTTACGTCTATCATAAATATTGGGTTAAATTTTGTTCTGAGATACAAATTTAGGCGTTTTTGCCCAATCCGGCAAACAATTAATTTTTTTTTTGATTTCAACCCGCTCAAAATGCCGGGCCATGACGCGGCGAATGGCCCGGCAGAGCCAAGCCCACATCATGGCAACGGCTTTCTCACGGCAGCCACGACCCTTGTTTTTCAGACTCGGATTTGCTGCGAACAATCTTTACAACAAGCCTCGCGAGAATCGCGCCGGCGCAGCCGTCATGCCACAAGGCGGCAAATGCGCGATTCTCGGGCGAGATATTGCAACCGCCTGCAAGAAAGCCACTTAACAGCGGCCGAAGGCGAAAACCGGAGGCAAACACGCGGAAAAAGACACCGAAAACCACCCGAAACGGCATCTTTTGCACAACGGACGCCACCCAAAACCACCTTTACAGCTTGCCGAAACGGGCCGAACGGCATCGCAATACGGCCCGTTTGGCATTGCGGCAACTGCCGTTCGGCCACTCAGCATGGCCGGAATGAACAGATAAAAACTATTTAAAACACTTAACATAACTATCTGGCCACCAACAGGAAGGCGTATTTCTGACAAAATAACGCGACAAACAGCACAGCAAGGCCCGCCATCAGGGCATGCAGCCCGGCAAGGCCCGCCACGAAAAAGCCATGGCCTACATTGCCGTTCGGAATATTTTTCATAACTTTGCATTGAACGAACGGCGGCTGTCGGCAACCAACACCCTCGATGAAACGCCGCCGGTTTATTCACCAAACATAATGTAACTCAAACTAAACAAACAAAGACATGACAGAAACAACCAACAAACTGACTGAACTCATCGGCAAGACCCCGTTGCTAAGGCTAAGCAGATTCTCGGCCGCATGCGGGCTGGCCAAACCCATATCAGCCAAAGTGGAATTCTTCAACCCCGGCGGAAGCGTCAAAGACCGCATAGCGCTGGCTATGATTGACGACGCCGAGAGGAGCGGACTGCTCACACCCGGGGCAACCATAGTGGAGCCCACAAGCGGAAACACCGGCGTGGGCCTTGCCCTGGTAGCCGCCACCCGCGGCTACCACCTGGTGCTTACCATGCCCGACACCATGAGCGTTGAGCGTCAGCGGCTGGCTCGGGCCTACGGGGCCGAGGTGGTGCTGACCTCCGGGGCCGAAGGAATGGGCGGTGCAATACGCCGCGCCGAAGAGCTGCGCAAGGCCACGCCCGGAGCAGTGACGCTCGGGCAGTTCACCAACCCGGCCAACCCTAAATGCCACCATGAGACCACAGGCATGGAGATATGGCAACAGACCGATGGTGCCGTAGATGTGTTTGTGGCCGGAGTGGGCACCGGCGGAACGCTTAGCGGCACCGGACGGCGCCTGAAGGAGCTAAAGCCAAGCGTGCGCGTGGTGGCCGTAGAGCCGTCGGCATCGCCCGTGCTTAGCGGAGGCAAGCCCGGCCCGCACAAGATACAGGGCATCGGGGCCGGGTTCGTGCCCGACACTTACGACGCAAGCGTCGCCGACGAGGTGATGACGGTAGACAACGATGACGCCATACGCACGGCACGGCTGCTGGCACGCACCGAGGGCCTGCTCGTGGGAATATCGTCGGGGGCGGCCGCTTGGGCGGCTGTCACGGCTGCAAAGCGGGCCGGGAACGAAGGCAAGGAGGTGGTGACGCTGCTGCCCGACACGGGCGAACGCTACCTGTCGACCGTGCTATTCGACTTCGACGGATATCCTCTCTAATCACACATCGACCAAGGCGGCGCAGCGGCAATTATCCCACTGCGCCGCCATTGTAACCGAAATGTAACCATTTCTATGCGGCATTGTAGAAAATAATGCCTACTTTTGCAAAAAGTTTTGATATGGCTATGGCAAAAAAGAACCATCGGATACTCGTCGTAGACGACGAACAAGACCTGTGTGAGATACTTAAATTCAATCTCGAAACCGAGGGCTACGAAGTGGAAACAGCCGGTTCGGCCGAAGAGGCGCTGACTCTCGACCTCACTTCCTTCGACCTGTTGTTGCTCGATGTGATGATGGGCGAGATGTCGGGCTTCGCTCTCGCCAGGAAACTGAAGTCTGAAGAATCTACCAAAGACATACCTATTATATTCCTTACAGCACGCGACACAGAAAACGACACGGTGACGGGATTCAACCTCGGAGCCGACGACTACATCTCAAAACCGTTCTCCATACGCGAAGTGCTGGTCAGGGTGAGGGCCGTGCTGCGCCGCACTGCCGACAGCCAAGGCCAGTCGCAGCCTTCGGTATTGAAGTACCAGGGGCTGGAACTCAACCTCGACAACAAGACGGTGAGCATAGACGGCGAGCAAGTGCCGTTCACCAAGACCGAGTTTGAGCTGCTCAGGACACTGCTCGAAGAGAAAGGCCGCGTGTTCTCAAGGCAGGAACTGATAAACAGGATATGGCCGCAAGACGTGCTGGTGCTCGACCGCACAGTCGACGTAAACATCACAAGGCTGCGCAAGAAGATAGGCCGCTTCTCCAAATGTATCATAACCCGCCTCGGCTTCGGATACTTCTTCGACGCCTGAGGCGCCAAGGCCGGCATGCAGGCGGCCGCCACAACCACAACGAATGATGAACAACCTCACCGTAGGCAGGCGGCTCTTCTGGAGCGTGCTGTCGCTTTTCACAATCTTTGCAGTGCTGTTCATAGCCTTCCATCAGGTGCGCGAGAACGAATACAAGATAAACACGCTCAACCTGAAGCTGCAAGACTACAACGTGCGGATGCACGAGACGCTGCACAACACCGGCATGCTCGACGATCGGAAACTAGAGCAATACGTCAGCAGGCACGACGTGCCGGGGCTGCGTGTCACCATGATGACGCGCAGCGGGCGGGTGTTCTTCGACAGCAGCACGAAGGACTACAACAACATGGAAAACCACATCAACCGGCCGGAAGTGCGCGACGCCATCAAAAACGGCTCAGGTTACGACATCAACCGGAAAAGTTCAATAAAGGAGGGCGACTACTTCTACTCTGCAACATACTTCAAGGAAGACGGCTACATCATACGCTCGGCGCTGCCATACGACAACGACCTGACCGACTCACTGCAGGCAGACATGCACTATATATGGTTTACGGTCATCATGGTTGCGCTGCTCACCTTCGTGCTATACCGCTTCATAAGCCGGCTCGACGACAACATCACCAAGCTGAGGATATTCGCCAGGAGAGCCGACCACAACGAAAGCCTCGACACCGAAGACCTTATCGAGTTCCCGGCCGACGAGTTGGGAGAGATATCTGAGCACATCATAAAGATATACAAGCGCCTGCAGCACACCAAGGAAGAGCAAAACGTGCTGAAAAGGCAGCTCACCCAGAACATAGCCCACGAGCTGAAGACGCCCGTGGCGAGCATACAGGGATACCTGGAGACCATCATCGGCAACCCGGAAATGAACGAAGACACCAAGAAACAGTTCCTCGACCGATGCTATGCGCAAAGCCAGAGGCTGGCAAGCCTGCTCACCGACATCTCGACGCTGAACAGACTGGACGACGCCCCCGAACTCATGCCGTTTGAAGACGTTGACATCGCCAAGACTGTAACACAGATAATGAAAGAGACGGCGCTTGAGATGGAACACCGACGCATGGCATTCGACAACCGCCTGCCGGCCACGCTGGTGGTGCACGGCAACCCTTCGATGATATACAGCATATTCCGCAACCTCACCGACAACGCCATATCGTATGCCGGCGAAGGCACCACCATAACGCTGACAGCGCGCGAAGACATGGACAGATGGCACTTCACGTTCAGCGACAACGGCGTGGGCGTGCCATACGAGCACTTGGGGCGCCTGTTCGAGCGGTTCTACCGGGTGGACAAAGGGCGCAGTCGCAAGCTCGGGGGAACGGGACTCGGGCTGGCAATAGTGAAAAACGCGGTCATCCTGCACGGCGGAACAATATCGGCATCCAACAACATTGAAGGCGGGCTGAGGTTTGAATTTACCATCAAGAAGACAAATAAATCTTAATTTATAGGGCTTCCCTTTGGTTATATTTCGTCTTTCCATTAACTTTGTGGGCACGGACGTACCGACGGGAAAACGGCAACGACCATCTACAAATCAGATCTACCTCACAATACTGCCGGCCTTGTTGGCATGACGGCCAAGCACTGCCGGCCGGCGGAAAGACTTCAACAATTATGCATAAGAGCAAATATCTCGTAGCCAACGAAAACGACCTGCGATGGGGCCTCACCATAAGCACCGTGGGATATGAAGAGATTGGCCCGGGCGACCCATACCCCACGAAGGGCCATGCTGACGGATATTACTTCGATGTTGAAAAGGGACGCACGCTCAACGAGTACCAACTGCTTTACGTCATGGAGGGTGAAGGCACCTTCTGCAGTTCACACCTCAACACAACAAAGATAAGGGAAGGCGACCTCTTCCTGCTTTTCCCCGGCGAATGGCACACATACAGCCCATGCCGCGAGGTGGGCTGGAAGAGCTATTGGATAGGCTTCAGCGGCAGAAACATGGACGACCGAGTGGAAGCCGGCTTCCTGAGCAGGGAGAAACCCATCTACCACGTTGGCTTTTCAAGCGAAATCGTAAGGCTGTACAAGTCGGCTTACGATGCAGCCACAAAGGAAGAAGCGCATGCACAGCAGTTGCTGGCCGGCATTGTCAACCATCTCATTGGCATGATGTATGCGCTTGAACGCAACATTGTGCTGGGAAAGAACAGCAATCACGTCAACATGATCAACAGAGCGCGCCTGCGCATACGCGAAGCCTTGGAAAGCAGCCTTACCATACAGCAGATAGCAGAAGAGCTTGGGTGCAGCTACTCTAACTTCAGGAAGCTGTTCAAGGAGTACACGGGGCTCAGCCCGGCAACCTACCAGCAGGACTTGAAATTGCAAAGAGCCAAGGAACTGCTCAGCACTACCAACCTAAGCGTAAAGGAAATAGCCTACAGGCTCAACTTCGACTCACCGGATTACTTCTCGGCAAAATTCAAGATAAAGACCGGCCGCAAGCCCAGCGACTTCCGACAGAAGGAATGACACGCCTGCGCCGTGCCGCCAGCCAAGGCCCTAACGGGCGCCGACGCGCCTCGGCGGACTGTTAGGCAGGCTGCACAACCCGGCCGGCAAGAAACCAAACATAACATCACCATGTCGCAACCATGCCGTGCCTTCACGCACAAATGACATAAGCCCGGACACACCGGCGCACGGCATGAATGACAAGACATGAAACACAGCCATCGTGCAGCCTGCCTTCTTGCAGGCCGCACGATGGCAAACACACCACAGCAAGTTTACAATCACGGCACGCCACAGCAGCCAATGCCACGACCGGCCGATGGCGACAGTGGCCGCCCCCACCGCCCCCACCGGGCAAAGTCGGCCCCACCGCAGGCCAGCGACGCATGGCCTGCACCCCGACAGGCACAAAAACAACGGCCGCACACAGAGTTGTATCAGTGTGCGGCCGCCCCTTTCACACTGCGGGCCAACCGGCCACAAGCGGCAAGCAAAAGGCCGGGAAGGGAGGAAAGCCAAACGGCGACACCCCTTTCCGGCCGGAATCATTCACCATGCAGAACGCCGGGCCATGCCGACATACATCAGAACAGGAACGTGCGCTCCAGCCAATAGGCCACGATACCTGCCAAATAGCCGGCGAAAGCCACAAGCGTGATGCGCTTCATATACCAAACGAAGGTAATCTTCTCTAAGCCCATGACCACCACCCCGGCAGCAGAGCCGATGATAAGCATCGAACCGCCCACACCGGCACAGTAGGCCAGCAACTGCCAGAAGATGCCGTCCTGGGCCATGTCGCCCACCTCGGCCATAGGATACATGCCCATGCACCCGGCCACAAGCGGCACATTGTCAATGATGCTCGACATTACGCCGATGATGCCGGTCACGAGATAGTGGTTGCCGTCGAACGTAGTGTTGAGCCACTCGCCCGCCATGGCCAGCACACCTATCACCTCAAGGCAAGCCACAGCCATGAGTATGCCGAGGAAGAAAAGTATAGTGCCCATGTCGATGCGCGACAATATGTGCAGAATACGCTTCTGGGCGCTCTCGTCGGCACCGTCGCCGAGCCTGCGGTAAAACACCTCTGTCACCGTCCAAAGCACACCGAGCACAAGCAGGATGCCCACAAAAGGAGGAAGGTGGGTTATAGACTTGAATATCGGGACAAAGACAAGGCCGCCCACACCGATGAAGAACACAGCCTTGCGCTGCCCCTCGGAGAAATCGCTCTGAACGGCAACAGACTCGCCCATGCCGCCGGCCGAGAGCTCGCCCTTGAGCGACAGCGAGAGAATATAGGCCGGCACGACCATCGACACCACCGACGGCAAGAACAGTTCCTTTATCACTCCGCCGGCCGTTATCAGGCTCTTGTTCCACAGCATTATGGTCGTAACGTCGCCAATGGGCGAGAATGCACCGCCCGCGTTGGCGGCAATGATTACAAGCGAGGCGTAGATGATGCGGTCGCTGTGGTCGGCCACCAGCTTGCGCAGTATCATTACCATCACTATGGCAGTGGTCATGTTGTCGAGAATGGCCGAAAGGAAGAACGTGATGAAAGCAATGCGCCACAGCAGCGCCCGCTTGCTCTTGGAGGCGATGATGCCCCTGACGAAGTTGAAGCCCCCATTCTGGTCGACCACCTCAACGATGGTCATTGCACCCATCAGGAAAAACAGCGTGGTGGCAGTGCTGCCAAGGTGGCGCTCCATCACCTCGCTGACGGCCGAAGCGACATTCTCGCCCACCGCCCCCGACACGTAACTGCCGGGGTCGACCATGAATAACGTCCAGCAAGCCACAAACATCAGCAGCGCCACCGCTGCCTTGTTAACCTTGGTGAAGCTCTCGAGGGCTATGCACAAGTAGCCAAACACGAAAACCACCACAATAGCAATAGTCAATGTTGTCATTTTAGGTACTTATTTATTAGTTTGATTTTTTCCGCCGCAAAGTTAGCAATAATATTCAATTTGTAATCTCGATATGTCAAAAACAAATGCGTAATCGTTTTCAGAGACAGCCACCCAAGCATGCCGTCACCGCGCGCCTACACCTCGCGGAAGGCATCACTGAGCGAGCCAGCGCCCGCCACGGGAGTGGCCACTGCCCGACATTATTTATTGACATACACCCGTGCGGCCCGGCACCAGCGGCAGGCAATGCCCCAAAACGGCCCATGCGACCAAGCCATACGGCCCGTTTCGTGAGACAAAACGACCGGTTTTGGCAAGCCAAACGGCCCGCATTGCAATGCACTGAGACACAAGTTGTTGGCCAACGCGGCACCGACGTGAACATTATTTTACAAAAACAGATGCCGCACACGCCCCCGCAGTGTATGGCAACCGGCCTCGGCTTGTCAAAACTTTCAGCAAGAAAATCATTTTACCATGCCAATTTTTACGAGATATTCGCTAACTTTGCAATCGTAGAATTTTCAATACAACCACTGCCAAATAACAAATAATGGAAGACAAAAAGTATTTCTTTGCTGTCGACTTGGGTGCAACAAGCGGCAGGACAATCATCGGAACCCTGACCGGAGGGAAGATTGAACTTGAAGAACTCACTCGTTTCGACAACAATCTCATAGAGACCGGAGGCCACTTCTACTGGGATATCTATGCCCTTTACTTCGAAATAATCAAAGGGCTCAAGCTCGCCGCACAGCGCGAGCTGCCCATCCGCTCCATCGGCATCGACACATGGGGCGTCGACTTCGTTTGCGTGGGCAAAGACGGCGCCCTTCTACGCAACCCGCTCTCTTACCGCGACCCCCACACGTTCGGCATGATGGAAGACTACTTTGAGCGTGCCATAGACAAAGCCAAGGTTTACGACATCACCGGCATACAGTTCATGAACTTCAACTCGCTCTTCCAACTGTACGCCATGCGCAAGAACAACGACTCGGCACTGGCCGGAGCCGAAAAGATACTCTTCGTTCCCGACGCCCTCAGCTACATGCTCACGGGCAAGATGGTGTGCGAATACACCATAGCCTCGACAAGCCAGATGCTCGACCCGCGCACAAAGCAGCTCGACGAGCAGCTGCTCGCGAGCGTGGGCCTGTCGCGCGACAACTTCGGGCGCATGGTCAACCCGGCCACCGAGATAGGCGTGCTCACCAAAGAGGTGCAGCAGCTCACCGGACTGGGAGCCATACCGGTGATTGCCGTGGCCGGCCACGACACGGGAAGCGCCGTGGCTGCAGTGCCCGCCAAGGACGAGAAATTCGCCTACCTGAGCAGCGGCACGTGGAGCCTGATGGGCATCGAGACCCGCAACGCCATCATCAACGACCTCAGCTATGAGCGCAACTTCACCAACGAGGGCGGCATCGACGGCACCACACGCTTCTTGAAGAACATCTGCGGGATGTGGCTCTACGAGCGCTGCCGCAAGGAATGGACCGACGCACCGAAGTCGCACACCGAGCTCATAGCAGCCGCCATGGAGCAACCCGCCTTCCAGAGCATCATCAACCCCGACGACCCGATGTTCGCCAACCCCGCCTCAATGGTGGAAGCCATCAAGGACTACTGCCGCCAGACAGGCCAGCACGTGCCCGAAGGCTACGCCGAGATATGCCGCTGCATATTCGAGTCGCTTGCCCTGCGCTACCGCCAGGTGTTCAACTACCTGCGCGAGATGGCGTCGTTCCCCATCGAAGTGCTCCACATAATAGGCGGAGGGTCGCTCAACGCATACCTCAACCAGTTCACGGCCAACTCGCTCGGCATCGAGGTGCTGGCCGGCCCGCAAGAAGGAACGGCCATAGGCAACATCATGCTGCAGGCCAAGGCCTCGGGCGACGTGGGCGACATATGGGACATGAGGCGCATCATCGCGGCAAGCATAGAGCTAAAGCGCTTTGAGCCGACAGACAAAGACCAGTGGGACAACGCCTACGGACGCTTCCTGAAAATAGTGGAAAGCAAACAGGCATGACATTAAACAAACAACAAAATAAACAAAACCAAACCTAAAGCGAAATGAAATCAGAATTAGTACAGAAGGCTTACGAGATAGCCAAAGAGCGCTATGCAGCCATGGGTGTAGACACAGAGAAAGTGTTGGAGCAGATGCAAGACTTCCACCTCAGCCTCCACTGCTGGCAGGCTGACGACGTGAAGGGATTCGAAGTTCAGGCCGGAGAACTGACCGGAGGCATTCAGGCCACCGGCAACTACCCCGGAGCAGCACGCAACATCGACGAACTGCGCGCCGACATCGTCAAGGCCAAGTCATACATCCCCGGCACACACCGCCTGAACCTGCACGAAATCTACGGCGACTTCAAAGGGAAGGTTGTCGACCGCGACGAGGTTACACCCGAATACTTTGAGAGTTGGATTGAGTGGGCTAAGGAAAACAACATGAAGCTCGACTTCAACTCAACGTCGTTCTCTCACCCCAAGAGCGGAAACCTGTCGCTGGCCAACCCCGACGAAGGCATACGCAACTTCTGGATTGAGCACACCAAGCGTTGCCGCGAGATATCCGAGGCCATGGGCAAGGCCCAGGGCGACCCCTGTATCATGAACCTGTGGGTGCATGACGGCAGCAAGGACCAGACCGTCAACAAATATCTGTACCGCAGCCTGCTCAAAGACTCGCTCGACAAGATATTCGCCACCAAGTACGACAACATGAAAGACTGCATCGAGTCGAAGGTGTTCGGCATCGGACTCGAGAGCTTCACCGTCGGCTCCAACGACTTCTACACAGCCTACGCAGCCCAGAACAACAAGCTCATCACCCTCGACACGGGTCACTTCCACCCGACGGAGAGCGTTGCCGACAAGGTTTCGGCCATGCTCCTCTACGTTCCTGAGCTGATGCTCCACGTGAGCCGCCCGATACGCTGGGACTCAGACCACGTCACTATCATGGACGACCCGACGCTGGATCTGTTCCAGGAGATTGTGCGCGCAGGCGCCCTCGACCGCGTTCACTACGGCCTCGACTACTTCGACGCGTCAATCAACCGCATCGGTGCCTACGTCATCGGCAGCCGCGCCGCCCAGAAGTGCATGCTCCGCGCTCTGCTCGAGCCTCTGGCAACACTGCGCAAGTATGAGGCCGAGGGCAAGGGCTTCGAGCGCCTGGCACTGCTCGAGGAAGAGAAGGCCATGCCTTGGCAGGCTGTCTACGATGAGTTCTGCCTGCGCAACAACGTTCCCGTGGGCGAAGAATTCATCGCCGACGTCGAGAAATACGAGGCCGAGGTCACCTCTAAGCGTGCATAACACATAGTGTAAGAACACAGAAGCCCCTCTCCTGTCTCCCCCGTGGGGAGAAGCTGCCGCCCGCCCGGCGACGCGGCAGCCATGCACTCTCCCTACAGGGGAGAGACGGAGAGGGGCTTTTTCATATCTTAGCAAACAATGGACATCATCATAGGACTGCTCATCATAGCCGTAGGCGCATTCTGCCAGTCGAGCTGCTACGTGCCGATAAACAAGATAAAAGACTGGAGTTGGGAGAGTTACTGGATCATACAGGGTGTGTTTGCATGGCTCGTGCTGCCTCTGCTGGGCGCCCTGCTGGCCGTTCCGGCAGGCCACAGCCTGTTTGAACTGTTCACGGCCGAGGCCTCGTTCAATATATGGATGACCATCCTCTTCGGAGTGCTATGGGGTGTTGGCGGCCTCACCTTCGGCCTTTCGATGCGCTACCTCGGCGTGGCCCTCGGCCAGTCGATAGCCCTCGGCACTTGCGCCGGACTGGGAACAATCATGGGCCCGGTGCTTCTCAACATGTTCTTCCCCGAACTCAATGCCCTGAGCTCGCTCACCTTCTCGGTTATACTCGGCGTGGTGGTGACGCTGGCCGGCATCGCCATCATAGGCGTGGCAGGCTCGATGAAAGCCTCGTCGCTCTCTGAAGAGGAGAAGAAGGCCGCGGTAAAGGACTTCAACTTCCCTAAAGGGCTCGCCATTGCGCTGCTCGCCGGATTCATGAGCGGATGCTTCAACGTGGGCCTGGAGTTCGGCAAAGGCATCAACTTCGGCGACCTCACGCCCGACATCTACAAGACCCTGCCGGCAACGATGCTCGTAACGCTCGGCGGTTTCGTCACCAACGCCATCTACTGTTTCTACCAGAACAGCAAGAACAAGACGTGGGGCGACTACAGGAAAGCCGGCGTCTGGGGCAACAACCTTCTGTTTTGCGCCCTGGCCGGGGCTTTGTGGTACAGCCAGTTCTTCGGACTGTCGCTCGGAAAGGGCTTCCTCACCGAGTCGCCCACGCTCATGACGCTCTCGTTCTGCATCCTCATGGCCCTCAACGTGGTGTTCAGCAACGTGTGGGGCATCATACTCAAGGAGTGGAAAGGATGCTCGCAGAAGACCATCGCCGTGCTCATCGTAGGCATCATCGTGCTAATCATATCATCATTCCTGCCGCAACTGATTTAGGCGGCGGGCGCCGTCGCCGCATGGCGGCAACCATAGCCCGATGCCAACAAAGCCCCGCAGGCCAACGGCATCGGCCCCAACAACCTATACTATTCCAAGCCCCTCCAGACGTTTGCAACCCAAACGCCGGGAGGGGCCTTTACGTACGAGCGGCAGCGCTGCCGGTCAGATACTGACGCCATAGTCGTGCTTCACCTCGTCCATCACGAAAACGCTTTCCAGCGAGGCCATGTGCTCGATGGTGCCGAGCACGTTGAGCACAAACTCCCGGTAGCACTCCATGTCTGTGGCATGTATCTTAAGCAGGTAGTCGAAGCTGCCCGAGATGTTGTAACACTCGGTCACCTGGGGCGTATCGCGTATGACGCGGGCAAAGTCGCGGGCAATCTCACGGTTCAGGCGGCTCATCTTGACGTGGCAGAACACCACGAAGCCACGCCCGAGCTTGTCGGCGTCGAGCACAGCGATGTATTTGCGGATATACCCTTTGGCCTCTAGTCGCTTCTGGCGCTCAAACACCGGGGTGGGCGAAAGGTTTACGCGGGCTGCCAGCTCCTTGGTGGTCAGGCGGGCGTTCTGCTGCAATGTGCGCAGAATCTGCAAGTCGGTCTTGTCTAATGTGTCCATGATCAAAGAATAAAATTCTGCCAATGGCATCAGCCCCATGGGCTTGCTGCGCAAATGTTCTGTTTGAAAGGGCAAATATAGTGATATTTTCCGTATTTCAGCAAGCTCTTTGCTGATTTATTCCAAATAACTAACTTTGCACAGACAAAACCATCAAAGCAGAACAGAATGAAACAGACAGACTTGCACTTCGAGACGCTCCAGCTGCACGCTGGGCAGGAACAGGCCGACGCCACCACCGGTTCGCGCGCTGTGCCAATCTACCAGACAGCCTCATACGTGTTCGACGACTGCCGCCATGCGGCCGACCGCTTCGCCCTTCGCGCCCCGGGCAACATCTACGGGCGCCTTACCAACGACACGCAGCGGGTGCTTGAAGAGCGCATGGCGGCACTCGAAGGCGGCGTGGCAGCACTTGCGGTGGCCTCGGGAGCCGCGGCGGTGACCTATTCGCTGCAGAACATACTGTTGCCGGGCGACCACCTGGTGATTGCCCGCAACCTTTACGGGGGCACGTTCAACCTCATTGCCCACACGCTGGCGGCTATGGGCATTGGCCACACGGCCGTAGACGTCAACGACTCGGCCGCCCTCTGCGCTGCCATCAGGCCTGAGACGAAGGCTGCATTTGCCGAGACACTGGGCAACCCAAACTCGGAAGTGACCGACATTGAGGGCGTTGCCGCCGTTGCCCACAGCCATGGCGTGCCGCTGATTGTAGACAACACTTTTGCAACGCCATACCTGCTAAGGCCCCTGGAGCACGGGGCCGACATCGTGGTGCACTCGGCCACCAAGTTCATAGGCGGCCATGGCACCACGCTCGGCGGGATAATAGTAGACGGCGGCAGCTTCGACTGGGCCGCCAACGCCAGCCGTTACCCCTCGCTGGCGCTGCCCGAACCGAGCTACCACGGCGCGGTGTTTGCCGACGTGGCCGGCAAGGCGGCCTTTGCAACGCGCATACGGGCTGTCTTGCTGCGCGACACGGGGGCCTGCCTGTCGCCTTTCAACGCCTTCCTGCTGCTGCAAGGGCTCGAGACTCTGTCGCTCCGGGTGGAGCGCCACGTGGCCAACGCCATCAGGGTGGCTGAGTTTCTGAGCCGGCACCCGAAGGTTGGGCGCGTCAACCACCCCTCGCTGGCGTCGCACCCCGGCCATCAGCTTTACAAGCGGTACTTCCCCAACGGCGGCGGAAGCATATTCACGTTTGAGATAAAGGGCGGGCGCGAAGAGGCATGGCGGTTCATCGACTCGCTGAAAATATTCTCGCTGCTGGCCAACGTGGCCGACATGAAGAGCCTGGCCATCCACCCCGCCACGACAACCCACTCGCAGCTGACGGCCGAAGAGCTGGCCGGGCAACACATAACGCAGGCCACAGTGAGGTTGTCGGTGGGCACTGAGCACATAGACGACATCATAGGCGACATCAGCCAGGCCCTCGACAGGGTGTGACACTACCCACGCGCGCCGGCGGCAATCACCCCGACGGGCATTGCAAAAACAAAAAGAGCCCCGTAACTTCACAGTCACGGGACTCTGTTAGCTATAAAAAGTAAGTAATAACGAATTTAATATGTAGTCAGTAGTTGTTTGCTTATTTAGGCAGGTTGAATGCCCTTGTCATCTCGGCCATCTGCTCGTCGGTCATGCCGTCGGGCTCGAAGCCCATGCACTTGGCGTCGATGTAAATCTTGGCGCTCTTTGAGAGCACGTCAATCTGGTCGAAAGCGTCCATCACGTCGAGGCCCTTGGCAAACACGCCGTGCTTCTCCCACAGCACCACGTCGTAGTCTTCGAGCTCCTTCAGCGTGGCGTCGGCCAGGTCGTTGGAGCCGGGCAGCTGGTAGGGCACCACGCCCAGGCCCAGCGGGCAGAAAGCCTTGGTCTCGGGAATCATGCTCCACAGTATGCGCGTAAGCACGTCCTTGCCCAGGAATTTCTTGTTGTGGCTCATGGCAACGAGCTCTATCGGGTGTGTGTGGACAGTGGCTTTGTATGCTGAACCCGACTCAATCAGGTGATTATGAACCGTAAGATGGGAGGGCAGTTCGCTGGTTGGCATCACGGCATTGTCGGCTATGATGACATAGCTTGCGCAGTCGTCGAGAATGCGTATCACGCTTCCGTTGTCCATAGGCCAGCGCGCGAGGTCGCGCATGCGCTTGCCTGTGCCCTTGCAATAGAAGTAGCATCCCTTGAGCGCAGGCAGCGTAACGCCAATCTGCTTCACTTCGCTTATAGCCGGCATGCGGCGTATCTCGTCGTCAACAAGTTCGGTAATGTTTACAGTGATATTGCCTCCGTTACGCTCAGCCCAACCGTTTTGCCAGAGATAACCGGCAACCTCAGCTATCTTGTCAATCTCCTTCTTCAAAGCAGACCGACCGTCCAATATACTATTCATGTTTAAATCTGTATTAAATATTAACTGTTGCAAAAATACGACTTATTGGTTTACTTAAACATAGTTATTTGATTTTTAGGCTGAAAGTATTGATTTTACGGTTGATTCAAATCAACCAGGCGGTTTGCCGCCCGCCCTGCCGGCCCATGCCTGCCACGGTTGCGGCAGGCATGCCGTGGGCCGAACGCGGCCGCAACAGCAACCGTGGCGCCAGCAACCGCGCTACATTGGCTCGCAGCCTCCGCCCGGACGGGCACGCCCCCGGGGCCTGTTGCGGGCCGGCAAGCCGACTTCGCAACCGCCAGACGCCCAACGGCTTACAGCCGCCGAGGCGGTCAGTGGACGCCATCTGTGCCTGCAACAAATGCGCCGCGGCGCCTGGCCCGCAGCAAAACGGCCCGTATTGGCTTGCGATACGGGCCGTTTTGCGAGGCCGGACGGGCCGTTTGGCAAGCCAATACGGCAGGTTTTGGAAAATGCCGGCGGCCACCCCCGGGCTATGCCGGCAAGCCATGGCCGCGCAGACAAGCACGGCTGACTGGCAGAGGGCGCTGCCGGCAGAGCCGAAGCCACAGTGACAGGCTGCCATAATCACCGGCCCCGACGGGCAGCCACACCACCCCACGCCCGGCCGGAGCGCGGCCCGGCGGCAATCAACGCCGCCGCCCGGCAACCAAAAACCCAGCACCGGCGGTTCGCCAACCGCGGTGCAGGGAGCTGGTTATGAAAATAAATGAAAAGAGTTCCACGGCATCGATCATTCAAGGCAAAGAAAGGCATCGGGCCGTTTCGCGGTAAATGGGCCGCCATACGCCTGCCACACGCGCCCCTACCGGCAGCCGCCACCAAGAGCCTTGTACAGCGTCACCACGCTCTCCATGCGCGAGTAGCGGTCGGCCAGGGCGTCGAGCTGGGCCTGGAGCAGCGACTGCCGCGCCACGACCACCTGCAGGTAGTTGGCCGAACCGTGCCTCATGGTGGCCTCGGTGTCGCTCACGGCCTGGCGCAAGGCGCCAATCTGCCGCTCCTGCAGCTCAACCTTGCGGTTCAGCGTCTGCCAGGCCGCCATGGCATTGTTCACCTCGGTGCCCGCGTCGAGCAGGCTCTGGCGAAACGCAACGACGGCTTCCTCCTTGCTGGGCCTTGGCCACCTGCAGGCCGGCCTTGAGCCGCCCCTGGCTGAACAGCGGCTGAACCAGCGAGCCAACAGCCTGCAGCAGCCACGCTCCGGGGTTGGCAATGGCCGCCCCGCCGCTGTTGGTCCAGCCCGCACTGCCGCTGAGCGTCACAGTGGGATAAAAGTCGGCGCGCGCCTTGTTGGTAGAATAGAAAGCCTGTTTCAGCCGGGCCTCGGCCTGCCTCACGTCGGGCCTGGCGGCCAGCGTGGCAATGTCGACACCTCCGGCCAGCGCATCGGGCAGGCTCTGCGAGTCGATGTCGCTCCGGGCTATGGGCCCCGGGGCTCGCCCGACCAGTGCCGACAGCGAGTTTTCAAGCTCGAAGGCCTGCTGCAACAGCGACTCGAGCGTGGCCTCGGCCTGGCTCACGTCGGCCCGGTTGGCCTGCCCGGCCCTCATCAGCGACTGCTGCGTGGCTATGTATTCATCCCAGCTCCGTATGGTCTGCCGCGTTATCCCGGCCTGCCCGTCATACATCAGCAGCATGTAGTAGTCGCAGGCTATCGTGGCCACGAGCTCCGTCTGCACCGCCTGCTCATAGGACATGCTCTCTTCGAGCGTTGCCGCCTGTATGCGCTTCTCGTTGGTCAGCTTCCCGAAAATGTCGACCTCCCAGCTCACCTCCGGCCCCACGCTGTAGGTTTGCTGCGCCTTTGCCCCGTCATGGCTGCTCAGCGTGCCGGTGGCCGCGAGGCTGGCCGACGGCAGCAGGGCTTTCCTGGCGGCCGCGAGCGTGGCCGAGGCCTCAACGGTCTTCAGCCTCGCCGTGGCCAGGTCGGCATTGTTGGCCAGCCCCTCGGCTATGAGCGCCTGCAGCAATGTGTCGGTGAACACCTCACGCCACCCCATCTCGCCCACCGACGCCGTGCTGTCGGCGGCCAACTCGCTGCGCAACAGTGTGCCAAGGCCTGTGTCGGGGCGCTCATATCTGCCATATATACCGCACGCAGAAAGCGTGGCGGCGGCCACGGCGGCAGCCATTACATCAATCCATCTCATAGTTTTACCTCCACGTTAGTTTCTTCATTGAAAGTCCTTGCGGGCATAAGCCGCTCCTGCATTGCCTGAAACGCTATGAAGAACGCAGGCACCACAAACAGCAGGCACGCTATGCCGACCGTCAGCCCGCCTATCACTCCCATGCTCAGCGACACGTTACCGTTGGCTCCCGCCCCGCTCGACATGGCCAGCGGCAGCATGCCTATCACCATGGCCAGGGCCGTCATGAGAATGGGCCTGAGGCGCGCTCCGGCCGCCGACATGGCCGCCGCGGCGATAGTCATGCCCTCGCGCCTGCGCTCAGAGGCATACTCGGTGAGCAGTATGGCTGTCTTGGCCAGCAGCCCGATGAGCATTATCAGGCCCACCTGCATGTATATGTTGTTCTCAAGGCCAAAGGCCAGGGCAAAGAGAAACGAGCCGAGCAGCCCGAACGGCACCGACAGCATGACGGCCAGCGGTATGAAGAGGCTCTCGTAGAGCGCGCAGAGGATGACATAGACGAAGACCAGGCAGATGGCAAAGATGACAATGGTGTTGCCCGACGAGCCCGCCTCCTCGCGAGTCATGCCCGAATACTCGTAGCCGTAGCCTGTGGGCAGCGTGGCGGCGGCCACCTCCTCGACAGCCCTGATGCAGTCGCCCGTGCTGTAGCCGTCGGCCGGCAGTCCGTTGACGGCCACTGCCGTATACAGGTTGAAGCGTGTTAGCAGCTCTGCGCCATACACCTTGGTGAGAGTGATGAACTGGCCCACGGGCGCCATGGCCCCCGACCCGGTGCGCACAAACATGTTGTCGAGCGCCTCGCCATCCAGCCTGTAACGGCTGTCGGCCTGTATGATGACACGGTAGAGCTTGGAAAACTCGTTGAAGTTGCTCGCATAGTTTCCGCCTATGTATCCGTTGAGCACGTCGAGCACCGCCGTAGGCGTTATCCCCGCACGCTCACACTTGGCCGCGTCGACCTCGACGAGGTACTGCGGAAACTTTGTGTCAAACGTGGTGTAGGCCATCTGCACCTCGGGACGCTTGTTCAGCGCGGCAATGAAGGCCGTGGTGTGTTCCATAAGCTCGTCAACGGAGCCGCCCTTGCGGTCTTGCACGTACAGCTCGAAGCCGTTGCTGGTGCCGTAACCCATTATGGTGGGCTGCGCGAAGGCAAACACTGATCCGCTCTTTATGCCGGCCGTCTTTGCCGTAATCTTGCCGATGACGGCGTTGATGTCGTGTTCGTCGCCCCGGCGCTGGCTCCAGTTCTTCAGCTTGACGATAATCATGCCTCCCGAAGCCGACTGCCCTCCGAGCATGCTGTAGCCCGCCACGTTTGAAAATCCCTCAATCTCGCCAATTGAACTTATTGAGTCGGCCACCTCTTTCATCGTCTTCTGCGTCTGTGCGAGCGTGCTTCCCGCCGGCGTCGTCACGTTTACGAATATCGTTCCCGTGTCTTCGTCGGGTATGAGGCCCGTCTTCGTCACATTCATGAGCACGGCCACACCGGCCACGGCCAGCCCGAGCATGGCCCACGCCACCCACCTCCGGCGGAAAAAGAGCCTCAGCCCACCCTTGTAACGCAGCACGAGACTGCGGAACGAGACGTCGAAAGCCCTGTGGAAACGGGTGGAAAACGACATCCGCCCCACCCCGTCGCCATTGCCGTGGGGCGTCATGAGCATGGCGCACAGCGCCGGGCACAGCGTCAGGGCGTTGATGGCAGATATGCCCACGGCCGCAGCCATGGTAAGCCCGAACTCCTTGTAGTAGGTGCCGCTGGTGCCGCCCATGAACGAAGTGGGTATGAACACCGACATAAACACGAGCGAAGTGGTGACAATGGCTGCCGATATGCCGTCCATGGCGCGGTTGGTTGCCACGTATGGCGACCGCACGCCATTGTCAAACTGGGCCTGCACGGCCTCAACCACTACGATGGCATCGTCGACAACCGTACCTATGACGAGCACGAGGGCGAAGAGCGTGAGCAAGTTGAGGCTGAACCCTGCCACGTACATGAACGCGAACGTGCCTATGAGCGACACAATGATAGACACCGTGGGGATGACGGTGGAGCGCACACTCTGCAGAAACACGTAGACAACGACAATCACCAGCAATATGGTCTCGGCCAGAGTCTTCACCACTTCGTTTACCGATGCGTCAAGAAACTCGTTGGTGTCCATCAGCTTGTCGAGCACAAGGCCCTCGGGCAAGTCCTTCTCTATCTCCTCGCACAGCTCGTCTATCTCGAGGTTTATCATGCGGGCGTTGCTCCCGGCCGTCTGTGCCACCATGGCGGTCGTGCCGTTGTGGCCGTTGACGGCGTTGGCATAGGTGTACGTCTGCGAGCCGAGCTCCACGTCGGCCACGTCGCGCAGGCGCAGCATCTCGCCTTCCTCGCCGGCCCTGATTACTATGTTGCCAAACTCTTCGGCGCTCTGGTACCTTCCCCTATACTTCAGGGTGTACTGGAAAACGTTCTCCGAGTCTTCGCCAAGCGTGCCCGTGGCCGCCTCGACGTTCTGCGCGTCGAGCGCCGCAATGACATCGCTCGGCTCCAGCGCGTAGGCCGCCATCTTGCGCGGATTGAGCCAAATGCGCATGGCATAGTCCTCGCCCATGGCCATTACGTTGCCAACGCCATTGACACGCAGCAGCTTCGGCTCGATGTTAATCTTGAAATAGTTGGTTATGAAGTTCTGGTCGTAGCGGTCGTCAGGACTGTAGAGCGTCAGTATCTTGAGGAATCCGCTCTGCCGTTTCTGCACCGTCACTCCCACCTTGGTCACTTCGGCAGGCAGGTTTCCCTCGGCTTCGCTCACGCGATTCTTCACATTGATGGTTGCCATGTCGGGGTCGGTGCCCTGCTTGAAGTAAACCGTTATTGTGGCAGAGCCGCTGTTGGTCGACTGCGACGTCATGTACGTCATGTCCTCCACGCCGTTTATGGCATCCTCGAGCGGCGTGACGACGCTGTTGAGCACTGTCTCGGCACTCGCTCCTGTATATGTGGCGCTCACCATGATGGTTGGCGGGGCAATGTCGGGATACTGTTCCATGGGCAGGTTGGCCAGTCCGATGATGCCCACCAGCACGATGAGCACCGATATTGCACCCGAGAGGATGGGCCGTTTAACAAACATCTTTACGTTCATAGGCATTATGTGTTGTTAGTTTTGTGTTGTTCTGGTGCCTGTTGTGGCTGCCGCGTCAGTTCTTTGCCGTTATCTGCACACCGTTGCTGAGCAGCCCGGCCGTGACAACGTAGGCCTTGCCGTCGTTGAGTGGCTCGACGGCCACCTCGGTCGACTTGGCCTTGCCGTCGACAACGCGGTATACAAACTTCTTGTCCTGTATCTCGTAGGTTGCCTCCTGCGGTATGACTATAGCGCTGTCACGCTCGAACGGCACCACCAGCGTGCCGCTGCCGCCGTTGCGCAGCAGGGTCGACGGGTTGGCAAACGTGGCACGCAGCGTCACCGACCCCGTTTCAGAGTCCACGTTGCCGCTGATGGCATCGACGGTGCCCTGCCCATCATATTCCGTGCCGTCGCTCATGCGCAGACCGACCTTGGGCAGCGTGGACATGGCCCGCTCGAGCGAGCCGTGGTCGGCTATGAGGCGCTGCATCTCGGCCTCTGTCACAGAGAAATAGGCATACACGCGGCTGTTGTCCGACACCACCGTGAGCGGCTCTTCAACCGACGAACTGACAAGCGCCCCGACACGATAAGGCATCATCCCGGTAACACCGTCGACAGGACTCTTCACCTCTGTGTACGACAAGTCGTTGCGGGCCGATGCAAGTGCGGCCTTGGCTTCGTCGCGGGCGGCCTCGGCCGAGGCAAGGTCGTTGCGGGCCTGGGCCACGTCGAAGTCGCTCACCACGCCCTCGGCGTGCAGCTGCTCCTTGCTCTTGAGCGTCAGGCGGGCATTGGCTTCGGCGGCGACGGCACTGGCCACGGCAGCCTCGGCGGTCTGAAGGGCGGCTCGATATGGCGCCTGGTCGATGACAAACATCACCTCGCCGCGCCTGACGCGCTCGCCCTCGCCCACCCGTATCTCGGTTATCGTACCGCTAACCTGCGGGCGCACCTCAACGCTCTGCACGCCCTTGAGCGTGGCACTGTACTCTTTTTCCATCACACACCGCCCGGGGCTTACCACAAGGGTCTTGTAACCACCCGAAGACGTCTCCTGTTTTTTCTCCTTGCACGACTGCGCCAGCAACAGGAAACAGGCGCAAACGCATGCCGGCAATGGCAGTCTTGGTAGTTTCTTAAACATAATCAGAAAAGCTATAAAACATTAACCGGAGGCAAAGATATGGAAAGTGAAGCTCTTCGTCTATATCCAAAATGAAACAAAAATTGCCGTTTTATAATCAAAAGATTAGTTCTTTGTTTTTAACTGGACAATGTTTGCGATTCTGAAACATTGCATACCTTTGCCAAGGAAACAACCGCTCCGGGCCCGACGCGGCCAAAACCGCATCGCCGGAGCGCACAAAAACAACATATATGACGCTCAACGAATTTGCAAAGACATACAAAGCCGACTGTCACACCGACCTCGGGGCACTGATGTGGCACCCCACCATGGAGTCGATAAGGGCGGCCGGGCAACGCAAAGTGGACATACACTTCGTGATGTTGATGACGCGCGGCATGGTGACCATGCGCATTGGCGACCGCGAACACATGGTGACGACTCACTGCTACGTAGACACTGTGGGGTGCCTCGACAGCGTTGAGATGGTTGACGCCAGTGCCGACGCCGACGGATATGTGCTCCTCACCACCGAAAGGTTTGTCAAGCACGTGTTCCGAAACAGGTTCCCGTTCTAGCCGGAATACCTCGAATACCGGCGCCGCAACCACGTTACACTGATTGAAGCCCGTGCGGCCATGATGCTGGCCGACGCCTTCGGCAGCCTTGAGCGCACCATTTACGACTGTGACAACATACACCGCGACGCGCTGATAACATGCAGGTCGGCAGCACTGTTCATGGAAATATCCAACCACTTTGCCCGCCTGGTGTGCCCGGGGCAGTGGCAGGCATGCGTGTCGAGCCGCAAGCTGCACATCTTCAAGTCGCTAATGGAACTGCTGAAGAGCAACGCCCGTTGCCACCACAGCGTGGAGTTCTATGCCTCAAAGCTTTGCATCACGCCCCAATACCTCGGCCGCGTGGTGTTCGAACTGACCGGCAAGCCGGCCTCGGCCACCGTAAGCTCGGCCGTGGTTGCCGAAATCAAGTACCTGTTGGCAGACTCGTCGCTGTCCATGAAAGACATAGTGGCGGCAATGTCGTTCTCCGACCAGGCTGTGTTCACAAAGTTTTTCAAGCGCCATACCGGCCTGACGCCAAAGCAATACCGCAACGGGGCATAGGCCGCCACTGCCTCGGCACGCATCGCCGACGGCAGCCCCAACAACCAATCACACCATGCCGGAAACGCCATACACAACGCCCTACCCCACATCAGCAAGGCTTTGCTTTTCCTGCTTTTGCCTTATTACATGTGCACCATATTCATAATTACACAAAAACAGGAAAAGATTTGTTTGGCCAATATGCAGAAATATCGTAAATTTGCACTATGAACTTCGACACAAACCAACCAAGCTGGAGCGAGAACGTTATACTTGTCGACGGCGACTACGCCGACAAGGTGGCCTTCAACCTCATTGTCAATTTCGAGCGGATGATAGGACGCCGCATTCCCAAGGCCGATACGGCCCGGTGGATAGACTGCATAGCCCTCGACGGAGGGCTGCGCGAAGGAGCCAACAGCGTTCAGGTGGTGTTTGTCCACGACCGCGCGAAGGCCGCGATGGACAACTTCACCCCGGGCAACTATGCCTCCGAGCTCGACGGCAAGGCCTTCGGCGACCACCTGGGCGAGTTTCTCATAAGCTCGGTAGAGGCCGACGGCCCTGAAAAAGTGGCCGACCTGTTTGCCGAATCGGCCGGCATACTGGCCACGGCGGGCGGCGTCAGGCGCGTCATGCTTATCCCCAACGCCGAGGAATACTACGACAGCGTGCGCAACGCCCTGCGCCATGCCGACGACGAGAAGCGCATCACGGTGTTCGCCATGGAGCCCATGGCCGGCGGAAACTTCCGCCAAGAGATACTCGGATACTCGCTCATGAACGCCCTGGGCATAAGGGCCGACGAACTGAACAACTGCTGAACACAAACGAAAGACAACAAGAAAACAATCATAACAACAACTATGGGAAAAGTACTAATGATTGGCGCCGGCGGCGTCGCCACCGTTGCGGCATTCAAGATAGCACAGAATGCCGATGTGTTTACCGACTTCATGATTGCAAGCCGGAGGAAAGAAAAGTGTGACAGGATTGTCGAGGCCATCGGCAACCCCGCCATCAAGACGGCACAGGTGGATGCCGACGACGTGGAGCAGCTCAAGGCGCTCATGAACAGCTACAAACCCGACATCGTGGTCAACCTTGCACTGCCCTACCAAGACCTGACCATCATGGAGGCATGCCTCGCCTGCGGATGCAACTACCTTGACACGGCCAACTACGAGCCGCGCGACAAGGCCCACTTCGAGTATTCATGGCAGTGGGCTTACAAGGAGCGCTTCGAGCAGGCTGGCCTCACCGCCATTCTCGGATGCGGCTTCGACCCGGGCGTGAGCGGCATATTCACGGCATACGCAGCCAAGCACCACTTCGACGAGATACAGTATCTGGACATCGTCGACTGCAATGCCGGCAACCACCACAAGGCATTCGCCACCAACTTCAACCCCGAGATAAACATCCGCGAGATAACACAGAAGGGCCTGTACTACAAAGACGGGCAATGGATTGAGACCGAACCGCTGGCCGTACACAAGCCGCTGACCTACCCGAACATTGGCCCGCGCGAGAGCTACCTGATGCACCACGAGGAGCTGGAGAGCCTTGTAAAGAACTACCCGACCATAAAGCAGGCCCGCTTCTGGATGACCTTCGGGCAGCAATACCTCACATATCTCGACGTGATACAGAACATTGGCATGTCGCGCATAGACGAAGTGGAATACGAAGCACCGCTGGCCGACGGCTCGGGAAAGACGGTAAAGGTGAACATCGTGCCGCTGCAGTTCCTCAAGGCCGTGCTGCCCAACCCGCAGGACCTCGGCGCCAACTACGACGGCGAGACGAGCATAGGCTGCCGCATACGCGGAATGAAAGACGGAAAGGAGCTCACCTATTATATATACAACAACTGCAAGCACCAGGAAGCCTACAACGAGACGGGCATGCAGGGCGTGAGCTACACCACCGGCGTGCCGGCAATGATTGGCGCAATGATGTTCCTCAAGGGCCTGTGGCGCAAGCCCGGCGTGTGGAACGTCGAGGAGTTCGACCCGGATCCGTTCATGGAGCAGCTGGGCAAGCAGGGCCTGCCGTGGCACGAAGTGTTCGGCGGCGACCTCGAGCTGTGACTTCGGGCGGTGGCCGGCATGCGGTCCGGGGCTGCATGCGCGCCAAACGCCAGCCGCATGACCACGGGCATGCGGAACGGGCATGGCATGGCTGCAACCAGCGGCAAGGCAATCCACCGCGCAATCACGACGCTACATACAGTTAACAACAACACAATAAGTCATAATTATAATGGCAAAAGAAAAAGAACCAACATCCAACCAGTCGGCCATCGAGGACAAGCTGAAAGCCCTCCAGGCCGCCATGGCAAAGATAGAGAAAGACTTCGGCAAAGGCTCGATAATGAAGCTTGGCGACGAACAGATAGACAATGTGGAGGTGATACCCACAGGCAGCATAGGCCTCAACGCCGCCCTCGGCGTTGGCGGATATCCCCGCGGAAGGATAATAGAGATATACGGCCCCGAGTCGTCGGGCAAAACCACACTGGCCATCCACGCCATCGCCGAGGCCCAGAAGGCTGGCGGCATAGCCGCCTTCATCGATGCAGAGCACGCCTTCGACCGTTTCTACGCCGAGAAGCTCGGAGTTGACGTCAACAACCTGTGGATATCGCAGCCCGACAACGGCGAGCAGGCGCTCGAGATTGCCGACCAGCTGATACGCTCGTCGGCCGTCGACATACTCGTGGTCGACTCTGTGGCTGCCCTGACGCCAAAGAAAGAGATTGAAGGCGACATGGGCGACAACGTGGTGGGGCTCCAGGCCAGGCTCATGAGCCAGGCCTTGCGCAAGCTGACAAGCACCATCAGCAAGACCAACACTACGTGCATCTTCATCAACCAGCTGAGAGAGAAAATCGGCGTGATGTTCGGCAACCCCGAGACCACCACCGGCGGCAATGCCCTGAAGTTCTACGCGAGTGTGCGTCTCGACATCCGCAAGGTGACAAGCATAAAGGACGGCGACACCATCATAGGCAACCAGGTGCGCGTAAAGGTGGTGAAGAACAAGGTGGCGCCCCCGTTCCGCAAGGCAGAATTTGAGATTACGTTCGGCGAGGGCATATCAAAGATTGGCGAGATAGTAGACCTTGGCGTTGAGTACGGCATCATACAGAAGAGCGGCAGCTGGTTTTCTTACAACGGATCCAAGCTGGCCCAGGGCCGCGATGCCACAAAGGCACTGCTCAAAGACAACCCCGAGCTATGCGAAGAGCTTGAAGGCCTCATCATGCAGGCCATTGCCGACAAGGAGTAGGCAACCAAACTCAACACACAAATCAAAAGGCGGACAGGATGACCTGTCCGCCTTTTGATTTGCATAACCACCTGCCGCCGCGGCTGCCTAACGCGCCTGACTGCGCCCGTCGCCGCCGCCGAGCCACGTCCACTTGTGCCACAAGCCCTCAAGAGGCCCCTGCCTATGGGCCGACAGCCACCACTTGCACACCCACACCTGGGCCACAAACACCACGATGCCCACAAGAAGGCTCAACGCATAGCCGCAATGGGGGGCCAGATACAGTCCGAAAGGGAAGTAAAGGGCTGCCCCTACAACCGACTGGCTGATATAGTTGGTGAGGCTCATCCGGCCGTAATAACGCAGGCCGCCAACGGCCCGGGCAAACCCACGGTTGCGGAAGAGTATGGCAAACGAAGCCACAAGCACAAAGGCGAAAGCCAGTTTCTGCCACATGTCTAACGCCGTGCCCACGGTTTGCCGCACCATCGGCTCACCGCCCATGGCCAAGTCGCGCAACGAATACAGCGGGGCGAAGGCCAGCGCCGACACCACGAGCAGCCCGACCCAGCGCCTCAGGTTGGTGTCGGTGGCTGCAAACATCTGCTTGCGGCCCAAGTAGAAGCCCAGCAGGAACAAACCTGCGGTCTGGCAGAAGCGCCCCGCATTGACAGCCCACAGCAGACTGGCTTTCTGGCCAAGCCCGATGTTGGTGGCAATGAAACTGGCAAAGTCGCCGGTCTTGGTCACCTCTGCCACCGCGGCATACATGGCGTCGACCCCGAGGTCGGGCAGACGGTGGGCCGAATCGATGAGCCAAGCCACATAATGCCCCCACTCCACAGGCTGAAGCAGGAAGAACACCGCTGCCACGAGCACGCCGCGGTCGCTCCAGTTGCGCACAACGAAAAGCACTATGCCCACAACGGCAAAGAGCAGGAGCACATCGCCGGCCGGGAAGAAGGCGGCGTTGAGCGTGGCGAAACCGGCCAACAGCACCAGGCGTCACAGGAAGCGGTAGCCAAAGTCGAGCCCCCGCCTCCTTGCATTGTTGCTTTGCAGATAGAAGGTGAAGCCGAACAGGAGGGCGAAAATGGCATAGGCCTTGCCCGCAAAAAGCGAAAACACCACACTGAACACCCCGCTATCGAGAGCATCGAGCCAAGCGGGGCACTCTCGGGATATAAGGGAAAGATGAAATGCTCGAGATTATGAACCATGATTATGGCCATGACGGCAAACCCACGCAGCGCGTCAACCATCTCGATACGAGAATTCTGTTTTGCTGATTGTTCCATTATTTACAGTCTTACGTTTATCTGACCATCATCAGGCGGCATGGGCCGCAACCGGTCCCGCCCCATGTTACGCCACAGGCCCTTGCCACAGGCAAGCCAGCGGCAAGGGCACGGGCCACAGCCGGGGCTGACTTGCCACAGCACCCGGCCAAAAGCCTACACACCACCATGCCTATACCGTATGTTGCATTTATCATTTTGCCATACGCTCCCGGCCTTCACCGAACTGCACGGCCGGCACGCCAATAAGCCAACAGGCAGCGGCTTGCCCCATGCCACCATGCCGCCCATGCCGGCCGCGCCCTGACTTGCAGCGCCGCGAGCGCCATGCTGCAGCCTAAGGTTAAGCCCGCCCAATCCGTTGCCAGGCAAAGCTGAATGCAAAGTTCAGCCATGTTTGCAATAAAATCATTACAGAATTCACATTTGTAGCGGCCAAGACAAAGAATTTAACCAAGTCTGGGCATCATGCCACGAGGCTGTTTCGGGTTTTCGCGGCTCATCCTGCCGGCCGGCTTCACAGCCCCCGGCATAAAGCCCCGGACAAAGGCTGGCCAGCAAGCCTGCGCACGTGGTACGGCGGGTGAAGCTGGGCTTGGCACAAACAACCGCATCAAACAGTAGCCGGATGCCGACAATGAAAAACCGCCACGGCCCCACCCCGCCGGCACATAGGCCTCATGGCATTTCAACACAGGCCGCATTGCATCGCGATACGGGCCGTTTCAGGCTGCAATACGGGCCGTTTGGAAGGCCCGGACAGCCCGTTTTGCAATCCGCTATGATACAGGCAGTTAACCAAGGTGCAGGCAAACAATAGTGAAAGCACGGCCGGAGCGGCCTGCCAGCCCATACAGGCCTTTACGGCATAATGCCAAAACCGGTGGGCATCCTGCCAAATGCATGCTCCGCCATCGGCGCTTATCCAAACAGATGGTGCCCTCTTTGTGCCGGCGCGCTGCCTGGCGCAGCGTTCCGACCCAGCCCGTAAAGCCCATGGCCAGGCAGTATGCCAACCGGCACGCCAACGGGAAGGAAACGTCGTGTGGCTCTGTGCACTGACAGGGATAAAGCACACGGACATTTACAACAAACGCAGCCATTGCACAAGAAGCAAAAGAAAAGTGACAGGAAAGAGCCCGACTGCATCGCGCTCTGTTTCCTGTCACCTGCGTAGAATGCAATAAATAGAGAATCAGGTGGTGGCATACGCCGCCGTGGCCACATTCAACCAAAGGCCGGGCAGGGCCATGCCTCGATGCCACCCGTGGCTTACCACCCGATTACCACATGCCCGACATGGCCCTGCGCCAACCGTCAAAGTCGGTCGCCCCGTCGTTTTCAGCCTTGTGGTAAACAAACTTGTTTATGTCAACATATCCGCCCGCGGCCTTCGTTGCATAGTTGAATATGGCGTAGCGGGTGCCCATGAACAGGCGGGTGAAATCAAACCTCATGGTAAACTCTCCGCCAACGGAATTCCAGCGCCTGCCGTCGGTGCTATAATAGAACACGGCCTTGTCGCGCCCGAGGTTGAAGTCGCCGTCTATGCGCAGAAACACCCTTTTGCCCTTCAGCCTCACGCGGGCCACCTCTTGGTCGTCGACGCCCGTCACCTTGTGCTCCTTGCTGGTCATGTTCACCAACGTGTGCCTCACCGTAAGCCACGCCGCCTTGCCTTCGCGCTCAACGCCTATCAGCCCGGAATGGCCGTTGAGGGCCGCCAGCCCGGCCCTGTCGCCATCTTTCATGTTCGATATGTCCATCTCGATGTATGCGCTGCACATGGGCCCTTCCATGCGCTGCGATACCGTGTTTGGCGCAGTATAGATGCTGCCGGCCACACGGCTCGTCTTCAGCCTGAGCCATCCCGGCCTTTCCGTCAACGACCATGCCCCGGCAACCGGGTTGTGATTCCACTGCCAGTTTATCTTCAACCTGCCGCTGTCGAAGCCGTCGCTAACCACAAGCGGTACATCAGGATACCCCTGCACAGGCTTGGCCATGCATAGCGGCACACGGCCGTCGGCATCGCCCAGCATGGGCCAGCCGTCAACCCAGCGGCAGGGCATCAGCGTGGGCACACGCCCTATGGCCCCGCGGTCTTGGAAGATGAAGCCGTACCAGTTGCCACGGGCATCGTCGACGATGGTGCCCTGGCCCACATAAGGGAAGCCTGCAAAGTTGTCTTCCAGTATCACCTTCTTCTCATACGGCCCCGTTATCTTGTCGGCACGGTAGCACAGCTGCCGGCGGGGCTTGTCCTTGGGCCACGAAATCATCAGCAGATAATACTTTCCGGCGTGCTTTATCACGCGGCTGCCCTCCAACAGTCCGTTCTCTTCGGCGTCGCGCTGAATCACGGTGGTGTCTGTACCGCCCTGCCTAAGGCCCTTCAAGTCGGGCGTGAGCTCATTGAGCCGCCCCTGTCCGCTGAACACGTAAACCCTGCCGTCGTCGTCGAAAAAGAGCGACGAGTCGTGGAAGTGGGGCAGACGCGAGTTTAGCGTCCAGCCCTTTGCCGGGTCGTCGGTCTTGTAGACATACGAGCGGTAGGGCTCATCGTTGGGCGAGAACAACGCATAGAAAGTGCCGTTGTGGTAGCGGAGCGACGTAGCCCACTGCCCGCGCCCGTAGACAGTGCCCCCAACCATGTCATATTTCGGTGTGTCGTTGAGCGTGTCGAAAAGATAAGACACCGTTTCCCAACCGACAAGGTCTTTCGACCGCATCACCGGCCCGCCCGGCATCAGGTGCATGGTGGTGCTGACAAGATAGAAATCGTCGCCAACACGTATCACATCGGGGTCGGGCACATCGGCCCACACCACCGGGTTCCTGAACGCTTCACCCTGTGCCCCGGCCCCAAAGGCCGCAAGCACAGACATTAATAAGTAGCTGTTCAAAATTAACCGATACAATAAACCTTGCAGGTGTCCTCTATATCTTTGCCACCATCTTGTGTGCTCTTTCGGGCCGCATGCCAAAGTCTCATCGGTCGCGTAGCCCGCTACGCTCTCTCTTCGGACTTTGGCATGCATCTCCGAAATAGCGTACAATTTGATGGCAATTAATTTTGAACACCTACTTAACAGCAATATCTTTTTCATAAACTACTAATGTTTTCAATTGATGACATATAAACCATACTGCCGACAGGCACCCGCCCTACCCCAACCAGTAGCCGGCTATTGGGCAATGGCAACCGAGCATGTCGAAATGGTCGCCATTGTCGTTTTCGGGAATGCCCGACTCCCTGTCGTGCGACGGGTAGATGTACAGCTTGCCATTGAACACATGGGCGGAAGGGTCGGCCATGTAGTCACCCGGGAAAATGTATCTTGATGCTTTCATATCTTTGTTTATTAATCGGTTTGTCATTAAGGATGTCCGCCAACGGGGAGCAAGCCATTGGGGGCAAAGACTGCCGCCGGCGCGCCAAGCCATCAGTCGCGGCCCTCCCAAAGCTCAATGATCTTACTTACCACGGGCTTCTCTGCGTAATTCCTGTCGAAGAACAGCGGGTAGTTTGTGCGCCCGTGCACGGGGAAGTCGTTGAGCCATGAATCGCGGTCGCTAATGCCCCACAGTGTGATGCGGCTCATCTGGTGGCGGTGGCGGCGGTATATGCTGAAGAGTTCGAGGTAGCGTTGCTCAAACTTACGGTATATGCTGTCGGGCAATGCCTCTGGATATGGATTGAGCCGCTTATGGTATTCAAAGTCCTGCTCTATGCGGGCCCCGCTGAACCCTTTGGGCGAAGGCAGCACATTGAGGTCGAGCTCTGTCACCATAACCTTTACGCCGCAGGCGGCGAAAGAGTCGATGCTGGCCTCATAGGCTGAGAGGTCGGGGTAGTCGAGGCCGTTGTGGCTCTGCATGCCCACGGCATCAATGCGGACGCCCTTCGACTTGAGCCGCCTGACCAACCGGCATACGGCATCGCGCTTTGCGGGGTTGGACAGCGAATAGTCGTTGTAATACAACTCTGCGCCCGGGTCGGCCTCGTGGGCTGCACGGAAGGCAATCTCGATGAAATCCTCGCCAATGATGCTATAGAACGGCGACTTGCGGAACGAACCGTCGTCCTCTATGGCCTCGTTAACCACATCCCAGCCGCGCACCTTGCCCTTGAAGTGGCCAACCACCTTCTTTATGTGTCGCCGCATGCGCCCTACGAGCACGTCGCGGGTTACTGTCCGCCCGGCCTTGTCTTTGAAAAACCACCTCGGAACTTGCGAATGCCACACAAGGCAGTGGCCTGTCAGCGTCTGGTTGTTGTCGCGGGCAAAAGCGACAAGGCTGTCGGCCGCGCCAAAATAAAACTTGCCCTCACGGGGTTGTAAGTTCTCTGACTTCATGCAGTTCTCGGCCACAACACTGTTAAAGTGCTTCCGCACAATGGCGGTAGCCTCAGGCACACCGCCCGACGACTGCCACTTGTTCAAGGCAACGCCTATCAGCATGTCTTTGCCAATGACGTCTTTCAGGCCCTGGGCATGCAATGAAGCTGCCTGCAATAGCGCGGCAAGAGCCGCAATCATAAGTCTTTTCATCAACGGTTATGAGATATAATGATTAATAATTTAATGTTTCGCCACGGTTAATGAGCCAGACGACGCCACCGGCACTGGGAGCAGCTACTGCCTCTGCCGCCTTTCGGCAAGCTCTGACTGCATTTTCTCGTTAAACTGCTTTGTTATCGGATAGTAGCAAACAGCCACGACGCCTATGCAGAAAAGCAAGGCTGGTATGATGCTCGAAGCAATCTGTATGCCAGAAACGGCGTCGGCACTCTGAACGGTAGAACCGCCAGACCGGAAGCCGAACATCGAGAGGACAAGCCCGGCAAAGGCCCCTCCGAGTCCGAGGCCTGACTTTAGGGCAAACACCACGCCGGAGAAGCACAGTCCCGTGGCACGGCGGTGGTTGACATACTCTATATGGTCGGCCACGTCGCCAATCATTGCCCAAAGCAGCGGAACCGTAGGGGCGTAAGCCAGCGACTTGAGCACGCACAGCACAAACATGAAGCGGACATCTGAAGGTTGCGGCAAATAGAACATGGCCGTGAATACTGCCGTGAGCGAGAGGCAGACGATGAAGGTTTTCTTCTTGCCGTATCTGTTTGCCAGAAAGGCCGAAAGGGTTATCACACCTATGAATTGAACGATGGCCCCAACCATGTTGAACAGAGAGAAGCCTATGGCATAAGCGTCCGACTCGCTGTGGGCCACGAGGTTGAAGGCTTCGAGCAGCGAGCGCCACCCAACGCCACCGCCTGCGGAAGCCACCAGTCCGATATCGTCGATGAAGGCGTAGAGGGCGCCCTGGTCGACATACGACTGGAAACAAAAGCTCATGGCAGAGCCCCACATGGCAAGCGTGATGAAGACAAACAGGGTGAGCACGAACATTGAGCGCCACGACACGCTGGCGACAAGCTCACGCACATCCTCGCGTATGTTGGTCTTCTGATGGGGCGGCGGCGCTATGCGCTCACGGGCAGACAAGAAAGTGACGATGAAGCACACCAGGCACACTGCGGCAAAAAGGCCGATGGCGCAGAGCCAGCCGTGGCGGTCGTCACCACCGCCAAACTTTGAAACGAGCGGAAGGGTGAGGCCCTGTACGACAAACTGGGCAATGGTGCTGCCCACAAACCGTATGCTGGTGATGCTGGTGCGCTCGCGTATGTCGCCCGTCATCACTCCGCCCAACGATGAATAGGGCGTGTTGTTAAACGAATACATTGTCATGAGCAGCACATAGCTCACGGTGGCATAAACCGCCACCAACCACTTGTCTTCTATGCCGGGATTCCAGAATGCCAGCACATAGAACACGCAAAAAGGCACCGACGTCCATAGCACCCACGGACGGTACTTGCCCCATCTGGTTTCGGTGCGGTCGGTGATGATTCCGACGGCTGGATCGACAAAGGCGTCGGCAATGCGAGCCACAAGCAACACACTGCCGGCAATGGCACCGTCAAGCCCGAAGATGTCGGTATAAAACTTCAGCTGGAATATCATCATCATCTGGAATACCAGATTGGCGGCCACGTCGCCCAATGAATAGCCAACCTTCTCACGCAGTGTGATTTTGAGTCTGTCATTATTACACGTCAAAAGTTTAAATTATCTGCATGCAAAATTAACAAAAACCTTATTGTCTTATTTCTCCTCATGTTGCATAGACTTCGCTTGGCGTTTCATCATGGAATAATCATGCCGTAAATCGCTTCTGGCAATGCCTGTACACAAAAGAAAGGACACGCGCCAAGCACACCCCCACCCCACATCTTATGATATATAAGCCGCTGCCCCACCGGCGGCATTGGCATCATGCGGTTGCTCGGCCTGCATGAGCCGACTGCATACGGCCTCTGCCACAACGCCACCGTCCGAATAGCCCCATGGGCAACAAAGGGAGTCCCTCTGCATGTATATCACACCAGCCCCAATCCAAACAAACAGATGGCACAGGAATGCTAACGTGCAACGGACACACTGTCTAAAACAAAAGAATCATGCTATGTGAACGCCAGGCCGCGTGTGCCAAAATGGCAGTCGGCAGATAGCATGGCATACTATGCCCTACGTTTGGCACGTGCTTTGCTACACTTTAAGCGGATTGCAATGCAGTCCACAACATAAAATCACTTAACAAGAATAATAATAAAAAGAATAAAGATATGGGAAAGATTATTGGAATTGACTTGGGTACAACAAACTCATGTGTTGCCGTCTTCGAAGGCAACGAACCTGTAGTGATAGCTAACAGCGAAGGCAAGCGCACCACCCCGTCTGTAATCGGTTTCGTAGAAGGCGGCGAGCGCAAGGTGGGCGACCCCGCCAAGCGCCAGGCCATCACCAACCCGAAGAACACAGTATACAGCATCAAGCGCTTCATGGGTGAGACATGGGCACAATGCGAAAAGGAGGTGAGCCGCGTGCCGTTTACCGTTGTCAATGAAGGCGGATATCCCCGTGTAGACATCGACGGCCGTAAGTATACCCCACAGGAAATATCGGCCATGGTTCTGCAGAAGATGAAGAAAACCGCCGAGGACTACCTCGGACAGGAAGTGACCGACGCTGTAATCACCGTTCCGGCATACTTCTCTGACTCACAGCGCCAGGCCACAAAAGAGGCAGGCCAGATTGCCGGACTCAATGTGCGCCGTATTGTCAACGAGCCTACGGCTGCCGCATTGGCCTACGGCGTTGACAAGGCAAACAAGGACATGAAGATTGCTGTATTCGACCTCGGTGGCGGTACATTCGATATCTCTATACTGGAGTTTGGTGGCGGTGTGTTTGAGGTGCTCTCTACCAATGGTGACACTCACCTCGGTGGTGACGACTTCGACCAGGTAATCATCGACTGGCTGGTACAGGAGTTCAAGAACGACGAAGGTGCCGACCTCACAACCGACCCGATGGCAATGCAACGCCTGAAGGAAGCTGCAGAGAAGGCAAAGATAGAGTTGTCAAGCTCTACTTCTACGGAAATCAACCTGCCGTATATCATGCCGGTAGGCGGTGTTCCAAAGCACTTGGTAAAGACGCTTACACGCGCAAAGTTCGAGCAATTGGCCCACAGCCTCATCCAGGCTTGCCTCGTGCCATGCCAGAACGCCATACGCGACGCCAAGCTGACAACTGCCGACATTGACGAAGTAATACTCGTAGGTGGCTCAAGCCGTATACCCGCCGTGCAGACACTGGTTAAGAACTATTTCGGAAAAGAGCCGTCAAAGGGTGTAAACCCCGACGAGGTCGTGGCTGTTGGCGCTGCCATACAGGGTGCCATCCTCAACAAGGAAGGCGGTGTGGGCGACATTGTATTGCTCGACGTTACCCCGCTGACGCTCGGTATCGAGACTATGGGCGGCGTGATGACCAAGCTCATCGAAGCCAACACTACCATACCGTGCAAGAAGAGCGAGGTGTTCTCTACAGCCGCCGACAACCAGACAGAAGTGACAATCCACGTGTTGCAGGGTGAGCGCCCCATGGCTGCACAGAACAAGAGCATAGGCCAGTTTAACCTGACAGGCATCGCACCGGCTCGCCGTGGCGTTCCGCAGATCGAGGTAACATTCGATATCGATGCTAACGGCATTCTGAAGGTGTCGGCAAAGGATAAGGCAACTGGCAAGGAACAGGCTATCCGCATAGAAGCTTCGTCTGGCCTGAGCAAGGAGGAGATTGAGCGCATGAAGGCTGAAGCCGAGCAGAACGCAGAGAATGACAAGAAGGAGCGTGAGCGCGTCGACAAGATGAATCAGGCTGACTCTATGATTTTCACCACAGAGAACTTCCTGAAAGATAACGGCGACAAGATACCAGCCGACCAGAAAGCTCCCGTGGAGAGCGCACTGCAACAGTTGAAAGACGCCCACAAGAGCGGCGACATCACGGCCATCGACAACGCCATCAACAACTTGAACACCGTAATGCAAGCCGCAAGCGCTCAGATGTACCAAAACGCTGGCGCACAGCCTAATGCAGGAAACCAGCAAGCCGGCGGCCAACAGGCTCAAGACAGCAACTCAAAAACCGACGACAACATACAAGACGCCGATTTTGAGGAAGTGAAGTAAGGCTGATAAACAGCAATGAGCAACAATAAACGAATCGGTGTAACTCATTGAGTTACACCGATTTTTGTTTCAGTTAAACTTTATATATTTGGCTCTGATTTCGGATTTTTATCGTAATTTTGCACCAAATCATTCACGCGACACTTTGGTCGGTGAAGTTCAACAAAAGGTAAATACACATTATTATATAGATATATGGCACAGGCAAAATACGAGATTCGAAGGAAATGTCCTATATGTGGTGCGGTGTTCCAAATTCGCACCATTGATGCAGTATATTGTTCGAAGCAATGTTCCGATGTTGCTTACAAGAGGAAGAAAGACAGAGAGGCAAAAGAAGCCAAGTACGAAGAGTTGGCAAAAGAGATTCCTGACATACGAGAATATCTTTCGGTTCAGGAAGCCGTTGCCGTTTATTGCGTTGAACGAGACACCTTGTATCGCGAGATTCGCAAAGGCAAAATTCCTGCTGTCAACCTTGGTACAAAACAACTGAGGTTGAACCGTGCAGACCTTGAACAGCGTTATCCAAGAAGAAAGAAGGTAAGGAAGGCTGCCCAAAAGCCTATTCCTAAAACTTATAATATGGAACCAGAGAATTGCTATACCATCGGTGAAATCTCGAAGAAGTTCAGGATTCATGATTCATCCGTATGGGCGCATATTCGCAAGTTCTCCATCCCTACCCGTCAGATAGGTAACTATGTTTACGCTCCAAAATCAGAAATCGATAAACTTTATAAATCTATCAAGTTATGAAGACTCCAATGAAGCGCACGGTATTCAAGGTAATACTCCGCAAATCCGAATACAAGGAGCAGTGGTCATTGCTCATTGAAAGTTTTCCTGTCTTTGAGCCTGGCAAGGATAAGCCTCTCCGTAAGCATGAACCACTTGGGCGGTTTATAACTACTCCTATCTTTGATAAGAATAGTTCTGGTAGGACATTGGCCGATGGCAAAGCCTACTATCGCCCCAAGCGTGATGCCAATGGAATCATCCTGTGCCGTTCACAAAAGGACCAAGAGGCATGCATCTTTGCTGATAAGGTGCGTGACCTCCGTCAGCACGAATACGATAATCAGTCATTGTACACAGATAGTGAGGCTGAACAAGCAGCACAAAACGAAAGGTCAAAGTGCGACTTTATCAAGTACTTTGAAGAGTTGAAGGAGAAGCGTCACAAGAATAGTTCCAAATCCATTCAAGTCAATTGGAATCGTGAACTTGCACTTCTGAAGTTATATACAGATGGGAAGCCGCTTCTATTTGGTAGCATAGACCTGAATCTCATCGAAGACTACAAGGATTACCTTATCAATGCGCCCCAAGGAGGCAGTAAGACAGGAACCATATCAGCCAATACCGCCTCGACCTATTTCTCGATATTCAAGGCAGGTCTTCATCAAGCCTTCATCGATGGTTACTTGACCATCGACCTTGCAGCCAAAGTTAAGAACATATACTACGAGGAAAGCCAGCGCGAGTATCTGACATTGGAGGAACTCAACCAACTGGCAGCAACACCATGCGATAGCGAAATTCTCAAAAGAGCAGCCTTATTTTCTGCCTTGACAGGATTACGTCATAGTGACATCAAACAGCTAAAGTGGCGCGATATTGTGAAAGACAAGGAACATTACCAGCTCCATTTTACCCAACAGAAAACCAAGGGTGTAGAGTATATGCCAATTTCTGATCAGGCATATTCCTTGTGTGGCGAACGAGGCGATGCAGACCGACTTGTCTTTGAAGGGCTACAAGACCCATCATGGATTAATCGACCTGTGAAACGATGGATAGAAGCATCTGGTATCACCAAGCACATCACCTTCCACTGTTTTAGTCATTACCTTTTATCCTATTCTCTGAAAACAAGCAATTTATACGAATCGCTTTATTAGGCAGGTAACGATTTAGAAACGAGCAGAATTCCCTTATCCGTCCTATTTTGCATTATTAATAATGAACGCTCATTCAGTACAAAGTTATCATTTTTTCTTGAGATTCTGTTATATTACAACATATAAATTTGCCATTGTTTTATACTACTATTTCAGAAAACTTTATTTATGCTATTTTTTGTGTTTTAACTCATACTATCCCATGTTTATTGATAAGCTATAAATTGTCATAATATAAAATCACCCATTTACAGAATTGGGAGGAATATATTTCTTTTGCATGAGCTGTCAATTCAGCTCTAAATGTGTTCTCATCTGGTAATGCCAAACCTAAATATTTATTATGTAGATAATGAAATTCTTGAAAATTACCAATATGATTCTGCATCAAATAGCAATCTAATTCGCGAACGACTTCATTAATAATCTTAAAATATTTTTTTACAGTTGCTTCAGAAACTCTAGTCATTGGAAGCATTGTAGGGGATCCATAATTTTGACTTAGATTTATCGAACGGCCAAAAGCATGACCAACATTATTCCTTATTTCGCGTAATTTTTCTAGCTCACCACAATGATTAGACAACGAATTAAAGGAATAACCAAATAAGCTATTTATTGCAGATATACGCGATTGCCACGTCCCTTTCGTACAATTGATCAAGTGCATTTCTGTTATTTTATTATCAATAACAGTCCCAAGTTTCAATTGTCTTATCCCGTCAATATGATGTGAAGCTCCAACAATCAAACCAGGGTCAGAATCAAATACTAACCTAAGAATTGATGCTATATAAGTTTCAAAACATGCTGATTGTGCCAATAATTGATTTAAGTTTGTCCAATTTGAAAATTGCTTAAAACTGTCCTGCCATTGTTGTATAGTTACTGAGGTGCTATTAGTTGCAAAATGTGTCTGAGCTAAATCTGTTCGTAAGGCGCCAGTTTGTCCCAACATTTTAAACGTATATTTTGAAGCACAATGCAAAGACCACATCATTCGTTGATGTTCTTCTTTGTGCTTAAGATAAACTTTACAAGGCCAACTCAAAGGTCGACATGGTTTCCAACGATTATAAGAATGAGCCATATTAAGGATATATTGAGAGACGAGATATCTTGTCCGAAAAGTGAATTAATAACATTTGTGTAAAATCTGCCAAAAATACTGCTCGTGCATACTCCAAATCTTCCGTTGTAAAACTAGCTACATTATTTGGATAAAAAACAATCTTCAACTTATGAATGTCTTTTCCATATGGTTCTATACTAATTGAACCATAATTCCTCCATGACACAGCTCGGTAAATGAATCTGTTACTGACTGGGTGATATAACCATGTTCTGATATCTGGCGATTCTATACCTCTTCTCAATATCGTAAAAAAAGAGGTTCGCGTAATATTTTCTCTTGTTTTTATAATATATAACATTTTATATTGATATTTATCTAGTTATTAAATTAAGTGTTATTTGAATACTTACTCAAACACACATAGTTATATGATTGAGAATTATAATAAGAAGCGGATTATGTTTAGCAACCTCTTAATTATAATCTTATAACGTTATCTTTACCAAACCATTCTTGAGCTTTAGCAATTACATTTGCACTTGGCTTGTGATAAAACACAGCCAAATTTTCTTTAGCTCGCGTACAACAAACATAGAATATTTTTAGGCTTCGTGATTTTATAGTTTCACTTTTCCCATTATCTACAAAGACACTTTCAAAATTATAATTATTCCAACCACCATTATCTAAAACAACAAGTACATTGTTAAACTCTGCACCCTTAGTTTTATGTTGAGTAGAAAAAGGAGTTTTCCCTTCTAAATATTCATATAGCTTTTGAAATTCAGAATATTTTATTGACTTTACTCTATTATAAATATACTCTTTTTCCAACTTGAATCTTTCCAATTTTTCATCAATCAAACAAATATGCATTTCGTGTGCGTCATTGATGACCTCTTCAATTGTTTTATTTCCAACATTAATAAGGTTTTCTATATTATCCCGCAATATTCTTTTATCTGCTATTGTTCTTATCATAGGATAATCAGTTTTCCGTAAAAAATCATTATATTGCCGATTCTTGTATAATTCAATATTTCTCTGAATTTTAAATAAATGCCTAATCAAGCTATCTCGTTTAGAACCTTTTTTCTTATCATCGTCATCACTCTGTTTCTTGTCATCTAAAAGCTGATCTTTATCAACATAAATTTTAGACAACTTATCAAAGTTGTAATTCAATGCAAAAGAATATAGATCTGGATTGGCATCTATAAATAGTTGCATATTATGAGTCGGTTGAACTTTATTTAATTCTCTACCACTTTTACCATGTTGTAAAATATCAATAACCTCACCAAATGTTTTTTCTGAAAAATCAAGTAATATATTATTTTCCTTTATATAATTTTTGATCCTTTTATTGAAAGCTAGAATTAAATCCTTATCATAAATATCCATTAGTGATCTAAAACCAGCTTTGTCTGCAATAAGATTGTGCGTTAGGTTTAGTTCTTTAGTTTCATTAATGTCATTAAAATTCCAAGCATAACGTTCTGACAAAAACCGTTTAATAATACTATTATCGTCATTCTCTGAATATAAAAATAAAATACTCCCTTCTTTGGGTATTCCATCAACCATATTAGGAGCAGAAATATCGTTAGACGGTTCTTGGATTATTCCGTCTGTTCTCAGTCTATTTGCAAGTGTAATTACAGTTTTTGGATTCCTACGATTTTGAACCTTCTTTACTTCTTTAACTTGTCCGTCACTATCTCCTTTATATAGATCGATATTACCGATACCGTCGTCATAAATTGCCTGCATTGCATCACCAAAGAAGCCTACAATACATTTTTTAGGTGTTCTAGGAAAATATTCTAATAATATCTTCACAACTTCACTATGAGTATCTTGATACTCATCAATGAGTATGAACTTATATTTATCTTTTACGATATCACACAATTTAGGGTATTTATGAAACATATATTCAGAAACGAGTAATATTTCGTCATGTGAAATAATTCCATCTTTGAGTTTTAAGTATTCTTTATATTGAATACTTATAGGGTCCGTTCTGTTATCATAATAATCAGAAGGGACATTTGCAATATCATCTATTTTTATTTGCTGGACATTTTCATCATTAAGTAATACAATAAGCGCTTGTTTAAGCTCCTTTTGAAAATGCTTAATATTATCCCATAGAAAATCATGAATTGTAGAAACATTTAAGTTCTTATGATTTACACGTTCTTCAATTTCCCTAACAGCTGCATTTGTATATGTCATACAGGCGACTTTGGCAGTCGGGAAATCTGCTATAACTTGTTTGATTACTTGCACCAAAGAATATGTTTTACCACTCCCAGCACCACCGCTCAACAAGAAATTCTCTCCACTATAAACAAGTTCCATGATTTGATGAAACTCATCTTCAATTTCGTTAATTAGTCTTTCTTCAGCCATAATAACCCTTCTTTTATATACGATGGTATCTCCCAATTATTAAATGTTTCATTTGTATGGAATATAATATCCATTGCAAAATAAGTTTTCTTTTTTATACACTTCGCTGCCAAATCATATGCATCATTATCTGTTTCAAATAATTCTTTGTTTTTAAGTCCTTTAAATTTATCCTTATTACTATTGACAAACTCTCGATTTATATGAATGAAAGCATCTTCAAAACTTCGAGCATTATATCCACTCTCTGTTGTTTGATAAGTTATACATAATTTACCATTTTCCTGTGCTGTCCATGTATTATCAACTTTACTAAATATTTTATCTGTTAGTATACAATTCTTTAACTCGTTTATTGTTTTACCGCCAAAATAGTGCGATATAGCAGAATTAGAATAAGATATACCATCAGAAACTCTACATTTCTCACCGTCTGCATTTATTGCATCTAAGTCTGTTATAATTAAAGATTTTATACCTAAGAAATCTATAAATTTATCAAATATATGAGAATATGCACCAACTTCAATAATAGATATATTTTGCGAAAGTAATGGCAAATAAGGATCTTTCTCTCCTATATGTTTGTACTTTTCAGCTTCTTCAATATCTATTTTTTTCATCATTGTAGGAATAAGTATTCGCTCAGTATCTCCTTCAATTAACACAACCTTCTCCGCAAAAAATATTTCAGCTCTACTAATTGTAAGATATTGTGTTAGGAAATGATACTCCTTACTTCTTTCATCATAATCTTTTTTAAGATCTTTCAAATTTTTTGCATCAACACTATTACATCCATTCTTTTTTAGATACTTCACGTCGTCAAAATCGCTATCCGCTACTATATGTGAAGAATGTGTTGTTATTATATACTGTAGTTTTCTGCATTCTCCGTCTTCACGTTTTATACCCTCTCTCAAAAGCTTCTTAATATTTTTAATGAACACATATTGCATTTGCGGATGTGTGTGTGCTTCTGGCTCCTCTATAAATAATAAGTTTATATCAGCAGGCTTTCTTTCTTTTTCTCTTTTAAATTCTTGAATAAGGATTTCTATTTCAAATATCATATAGATTAAGTTCATATAACCTAATCCATTATAATGTTCTGGAAGTTTATTATGGTCATCATGTTTATATACAACAGTTGTGTTGCCTTTAAGCAATTCTCTATGTTGTAAATTAGATATGATTTCTATTTCAGATTCATTAGGCTTTATTCCGCCAAAATCCCCAACCTTCGCTATAATATCATGGAACAAATCAACATATATTCTACTAAGTTGATCGTCCGTTTCACTAAGTTTGTCTTTAAAAACCTCAACTGCCTCATTTTGTCTTTGTTTAGTTTCTGTTTTTTCGTAGATTTTCGAGGTTTGAGTTGACAGAGTTTTATCAATGTCCTTATTAGCAACATCTCTACGCGCACTGATGTATTTAAAATTTATTATATCTTTTGTGCTAATCAACTCTTTATCTAAATCTATATAATTATTCTCATTTGTAATTTTAGTATCCTTATTTATTTCTATAGATTTCCGTTGGAAATGAAAATAATTTGAAAAATTATCGGCAAGAAAATCATAAAGGCCTTTTGCTTTATATTGATCATTTTCCTCATGTTTATGTTCTTCCTTGATTTTAAAATTTTCCCAATCACTTTTTAGATCTATGTAGTTATTATATGGTAATATATATTCAAACCCTAATACTATTCGATTATTCTCAGGATCTAAATCCATCATAACTTTACTCAAATTTTCCAAATTACAAGTTTCTGTATATTCAATAAAAATTTTTAGTTTGATACCTTTTTCTATATAGTTATTAGGATCTAATATGTCGCCGATTATCAATTCTGATAACTCTTCTTTAAAATCAATATTAAAGTCATCAAAATGGAATTTATTATTATCTGAGCGATTTAGGAATTTATCAAGAGCAGATAAAATGGATGTTTTACCAGTATTGTTTTTACCGATTACTAATGATAATTCTTCTTCAATATCAATTGAAAAGTTTTTTAATAACCGAAAATTTTCAACCTGAATCTTATATATTTGCATAGGATTTTAATGTGGGTGTGACAATTATCAGCAAAGATACAAGTTATTTCTCAATTATTTCATTTTCAAGAAGAAGGATTTTATTGATGGATAAAACAAAAGCCACCTCAAACTATGTTGATGCATAATTTGTGGCAGCTTGTTTATAACTCTTCTATAATATTACAAAATCTCTAATGACTTTTTTATTGCAGCATCAAAGATTTGACGTTTCTTTTCCGTAAAAAATGGCATACCCCAAATATTGAAGTTTGTTCCTTGAGTTGAAAATTGGATATCGGCATTACCCCTTATCTCTTTCATTGCATCTTCTTTCCATTTATCTGTTGTCCGTAAATGCTCTCCTTTAGGCTCAATGAAAATTTGAATATAATCAGCCTTTCCTACATCATTCTTCTTTCTCAAGAATAGTACATAATCCGGTTGATATGCATCACCGGATGTCAAACTATATATTTTGAAGTCTTTTTCATTTCTAAGTAGGTATATATCTTCGTATTTTTCAGCAAGTTTAGAGTATATTGACTCAATATACCGAATGAGGTGTTTTTCCTCAGATGTTCCATAGCAATCTTCGTAAGCGTGCCAATTTACGCATGATAAATCCAAGCGCAATTCCGGATTGTCTGTCTCTTTCATTGATTTTCCATATTCCTTGTCCATAGAACCATCCAAAGCAAATTTTTGTGTTTTTTCACGGAATACACTTTTTATAGGTCTAGGACTAAACAGTCTTGTACCCTTATATCCAATTCCTCCATTAGTCAGTTGTGGCTCTATCTGTTTTAATACATGAACTACACAAAATAACTTGTCTTTTTGACTGAGGTTGTCAAGTTTTTCTTGTCCCCAGAAATTACGAAAAAGGTCTAAGTGATTGAAAATGAGTTGCAGTTACCAACTCATAGTAGTAATAGGTTACGAATTAGTTAGTTATCTGCTGTTTTATTCTTCTGCGCATTGCGTAACCTTCAAAGAACTCTTCGTATGCAAAAGTAGCACTTTAATGGCATATATTGAAATAAAAATCCAGCTTTTTAAGCTCCACAGACAAGTTTTTCCGTAAAAGCGAATTTATTCGTAGGAACATCATCATCAATAAATTGACGACCATGTTCCTACTATTGCATAAGCATAGAAAAGGGCTTTGCGTCACGCCTGAACCATGTTCAGACTGATGATGCAAGGCCCCTTTCTTTTTTTGCTTATGCCACAAGCGGTGCTTTTACGGCTGTCACCTGTTGATTTTCTTTTTTTGTCGGTTCCTCTAATCGAAAACGGAAGTCATGGGTAACCACACCTTCCATAAATGAAAAGTGCCATTACCCATGACGGCAAACCGGAAAGAAAATTGCAACCGCATAACTAAACAGGTTTAGCCACACGGTTGCAACATACTTTCTTGGAATGTTTGCCGGTTTCACGTTTTCGCCGTATCCTTTTTTTTGACATTTCCTTTCTTTCTTTTCCTGGAACATTTCATATCCAATATGCCTCCACATCCGTTTACCTCCATTTTGATGGTCTTTCAGGCAGTCGCATCAGGTGGATCGTTCCCGTTCTGGGTGCAAAGGTAAATCCAGGATTGGGATGCTCAATGGTTTTTAGAAAAAATCTCCAGCCCTACGGGTAGTATTTTTTCTTTGAAAACCCTTGCTCTACCCACTCCCTACCTTTTTTGAAGCACCCGAAACGAAAACGACCGAAGCGACAGAAAGACGCATTAAAAAAAATGTCGGATAAACGGGAGGCATATAAGGTTGGAAACTCAACTCCCTCAGCTCTCGAATCCGCATTAAAAATAAAAACAAATGGATATGGAAGCAGCAGTAGCAACAAAATTCGTGAAGTGGGAAGTTCCGACATTGGAAAGCCTACATGAGTGTAAGGTTTACAGACTTCGTATGAAAGTGAACAATGGCGAGGTGCTGAACAGAGAGGAAAAGAATTGGATAACCGAAAAGGTAAACGGCAATACCTATTTCAAAAGTGCGATACCATTGCAAGGATGGCGGTTTGACTTCTCCGACATACTGAGGACATTCCTTGTAAGCCAGTACGGACAATGGAGAGAATACAAGGCTATGGACAAGACGGCACTCCGTAAGATATTGTACGGAAGAATTGACAGAATTGTAGAACTTGACAAACGACACCCAAAATGACAGCAGCAATGAACATAAGACAGACAGCGCAATCCATTGGACTTGCAGTATTCGCATTTCTGTTGCGCTGTTTCCTTTGGATAGTCAATATCCTTTGGTACATCATCAGAGAAATAGTCTGTGGAGTATTCCGAATGGTTATCAATGTAATGGTATTCATCATATTCCTCATTGCCATTTTCGGCTTTCTCCTATGGCTACTGACACTTTGAATTAACTCCCAAAAGCATAACATTATGAAACGATACAGCAAGACAGCAGCGCAGCAATGCAGATTTTACGAGGTGGACAACATCTT